>JAESGT010000092.1_pt1 | contig 27087 bp, 28 predicted proteins | sample 9266261 | NCBI WGS metagenome assembly JAESGT01 (sample SAMN15741584, study PRJNA653494) | algae metagenome | isolation source: Pelatocladus maniniholoensis HA4357-MV3 and co-occurring heterotrophs from... | place: USA: Maniniholo cave near Haena, Hawaii | collected 2009-07-28 | reverse complement strand
ATTAATCGCTTGGTTTCTTGAGGATTCTCCTCTATGTGATTTAGTACGTTACTCATATTTTGGTGTCAAAAAACTTCTATTGACGTTCTTTTACCACAAAATATACTATTTTGGAGATGTTTACTAGTTTTATTAGTTTTGTTGATTGGCTTTGTGTGGGCAGCTTGTGCTGCTTTTTATCTGAGCGTAAATCGACTCAAACACCTCCATTCAATTCCTTGTAATCGCTGTGTTTATTTCACAGGTTGCCAATACCTCAAATGCACTGTTCATCCTTACAAAGCTCTTACAGAAGATGCCGTTGATTGTCTTGATTTTGAGCCTGCTCTAGATAATAAATCATGTTGCTCAAACTATTGTAAGGATTAGTATGGAAGGAGATCACAATTGTTATGAATCGCGTGAATTGAATTGGCAGCTTTATACTAAGACTGGCAATCAGCGAATGCAAGCAAAGCTCTATCAAGAAGCACAGCAAGCTTATCAACAAGCTGTTGACCTTGCAAACTCATTGTTGTCACAAGCAAAGCACACAGCAACCAATCCAGATACAATTCATCTCTATGTTGTCTCTTGTCACAATTTGGCAGATTGTTTCCTGGCTATGGGGGATGCAGGGCAAGCAGAAGCAATACTCCAGCAGGCTTATACCGAAATCATCGACACGATGAATCAAAGCAGTTTCTCAATGGAATTGAGATTTGAAGCGCTGAAAGCTTTGAAAATGGTGAGTTGTGAAATGCACATTAGCTTATCATCAACAAAACCAAATAGCGTCCGCAAACAAGGTGATGCAAGATGCGATCGCGTCCGCAAAAGTATTTCTGGCGCAATTTCAAATTCAGCAGATTTATCCCTAGCCTTACACAAGAACAAGTAAAAAGTAAAAAGCTCAAAGTAAAAAGAAATACTCGATTTTTCTTTACGAATGCTTCTTAACTTTTGAAACATCGTTATTTTACCTATTGAAGGCATTTCAACTACAACCATTACCCTATTCTGAAAATGCTCTCGAACCATACATTGATGCTCAAACGATGCGGATTCACCACGACTTTCATCATGGTGGCTATGTCAATAATCTCAATGCAGCTTTAGAAAAGTATCCAGAACTACACAATCAAACCATTGATGACTTAATTCGGAATTTAAATACATTGCCTGAAGATGTTCGTAATGCTGTTCGCAATCATGGCGGTGGACACTTTAATCACTCCATCTTCTGGACGGTTATGGGCCCGAATGCGGGTGGTGAACCAAATGGAGCGATCGCCACTATGATCAATGAAGTTTTTGGCAACTTTGAGAACTTCAAGAGGATGTTCAACGATGCAGGTGCAAAGCACTTTGGCAGTGGATTTGTCTGGCTGGTGCGAACGACCGACAATAAATTTGACATCACCAGTTTGCCTAATCAGGATTGTCCTTGGTCAGAGGGACATTACCCCATTCTCTGCAATGATGTTTGGGAACATGCCTACTATCTCACCTATCAGAACCGTCGCCCAGAGTATCTCAAACAGTGGTGGAATACCGTAAACTGGGATGCTGTGAATGAACGGTACGCCATAGCAACTCGCGCATAGGACGTAAGTAGGCAATATTTCTTCCAAACTAAAGTTATAACTACTGCTAAAGGAGGTTTGTCTATATGGCTGGTTCAACTAGCAATACTCCAACGCAACCGACTCAACCTGAAATTGAATATCCCATCTACACAGTTCGGTTTTTGGCGATTCACGCACTGGGAGTGCCAACAATTTGGTTTTTGGGAGCGATCGCCGCCATGCAGTTTATTTATCGTGACGAGCAGCTACCCATTCGCCTTGAGTTTTTGGGTATTGATCCACGACTGTTGTTAGTTTTGTTGCCAATAGCAGCATCTGTTGTTTGGACAGCGATTAATTTTGGTAGATCCACCATCCGCGAGATTCACAAAACATTGAGTCGATAGAGATATAGGACAGAGGGAATTATGAATCACTACCGGAAGGGAGAATGAAGGGATGTTTGATCTTTTAAGTTTGATCGACTTACGTTTGCTAGTGGTTGTTTCGCCGATTACTACAGCCATCGCCTGGGCAATGCTGATTTATCCACAAATGTGAAGTAGAGTTTTAGAGTCGCGATCGCGATGCCACGGGATGAAGGGTTCTTTACGCCTGGTGATTGTATTGTAAATAGTTAGGGTCATGGCTGGGTTCTCAAGTTAAGGTGATTTCCAGAATAAAAATTACCACACAACATCATTCCATCATAGGGGAAGAAGGGGCTGTTCGCCCTTCTAATCGGTAAGATTATTTTGAAAAATCACCTAAACAAGGATAAGACTTTCCATCCGAACGCTATTAAAAAAACAACTCCTTGCACCAGTGTGACAAGCGATACCTCCTACTTGCTCTACTTTCAGCAGGATAGTGTCGCCGTCACAGTCATAAAGCAGTTCTTTAACCTTCTGAATATATCCACTTGTTGCACCTTTATGCCATAGTTCACCACGAGAACGGCTCCAATAATGCGCTTCACCAGTTTCTAGGGTGCGCTGAATCGATTCGGTGTTCATCCAAGCCATCATCAGGACAGTACCATCTTTGTAATCTTGAGCTATGGTAGGAATCAAATCTTGATTATTAAACTTAAGTTTTTTAATCCACAATAAATTTTGATTCATTAGCGTTTACTATAGACAGTTCAATTTCTGGAGTATATCGACTCATAACCAGGCACAAAGCTACGCGCTGCTACTTCATAATCTATCGTTTGGAATGTCGGATTTGAGTCGAAATCAAAGCAGCTCCGCTCTTTATTCATATTGAAGTTGCCTTTTATCTTGAAGATAGTTCCAAGGCAATGACAACTCTTGCTACCATTGCCCAGGTTTGGTAAAGTTACTAAAACTTAGCATTATGTTGGATGAAGTTCATAAATTCCTCACGAGTGCGTGCATCTTCTGCAAACACACCCCGCATTGCACTAGTAACAGTCCAAGAACCTGGTTTTTGTACACCGCGCATTACCATACACATATGGGTTGCTTCCACCACTACTGCTACACCTTGGGGTTTGAGCAAACCTTGTAGTGCATCAGCAATTTGCAGAGTCAGACGTTCCTGCACTTGCAAACGCCGAGCATACATTTCACAAATGCGAGCAATCTTAGATAAACCAATTACTTTTCCATTTGGAATATATGCCACATGAGCGCGACCAATTATTGGTAATATATGGTGTTCGCAGGAACTAAAAATATCAATATCCCGCACTAATACCATTTCATCAGCATCTTCTGTAAAGACCGCCCCATTTAACAATTCATCCAAAGACTCATGATATCCTTTGGTGAGAAACTGCAAAGCTTTGACAACTCTTTTGGGAGTATCTTTTAAGCCTTCCCTGTCTGGATCTTCTCCTAGTCCAATCAGCAAAGTTCGCACAGCCTGCATCATTTCTAATTCTGTAACTTGCGGTTGTTGCTGAGTAGATAAAGAAGACACAATCTGGTCAGCACAAGTGAGATCAGGACGAATCGATAAAGTCATTTTCTCAGCCTAATTTTTTAGAAAAATCAGTCAATAGTCATAGTAATAATTCGTTAGTAATTAGTCATTAGAAGTTAATTGATAACCCTTAACATCTAACTGATAATTTCTAGCAACTAACGATTAACTAATAACTCAGTCAAGGGTTAAACGTTTAGAAAAATGGGCAGGCTTTATGAATAATTCGTAAGCCCCTAAATTTATTCGTGGAAGGGGCAGCGCCCAACTGGACGCTGCCAAGCCTGCCGATTTTTCTTGGTTTAGTGCAACGTCAGGCAATTACTTAATACATCTTAATCATACCAAACATTTGTTAAGAAGAGAATGAATTTCATTGGCGTTCAAATGTCTACCAATAAAAACTAACTGATTTTTAGGCTCAGTCAGCCATTCATCGCCATCTAAATTATAACGAGGACCGCTGAGTTGAAAGATATGGCGTAATTTACTATCACTAAACCACAGAATACCTTTTGCTCGAAAGACAGATTGGGGCATTTCTTCGTTTAAAAAATTCTCAAATTTATGCACATCAAAAGGTCTTTCACTTTGGAAAGAAACGGAAATAAATCCATCATTTTCTAAATGATGTGAGTGATGTCCATGATGATGCTCATGTTCGTGGTCATGGTCGTGATGATGTTCATGGGTATGATCATGATGATGCTCATGTTCGTGCGTATCTTCAGTAAGAGAGGTATATTCATCTTTTGGATTTAACTCTACGTCTAAAATTAATGGTAACGCCACCTCTCCATAGGTAGTGTGCAGAATTTTCGCACCCGCTTTAACTTCGTGGATGTAAGCTTCTAGTTCTCGAAGTTTTTCTCTTGTAACAAGGTCGGTTTTATTCAAGAGAATAATATCTGCATAAGTTATCTGTTTTAATGCAGCTTCACTTTGAAAATGTTCAGGGTTAAACGTTTCAGCATCAACTACAGTCAGGATAGAATCGAGATTTGTGAAATCTCTTAATTCTGTCCCCAAAAAAGTTAAAATAATCGGCAATGGGTCAGCAACACCTGTAGTTTCAATGACCAGATAATCGATGCGGTCTTCCCTTTCTAATACTCGGTAAACAGCATCAACTAACCCGTCATTAATTGTACAGCAGATACAGCCATTGCTCAGTTCTACCATATCTTCATCCATAGAAACTAGCAATTGGCTGTCGATGTTGATATCACCGAATTCATTCACAAGAACAGCGACTTTTAAATCTTGTTTATTCTTGAGAATTTGATTAAGAAGTGTGGTTTTTCCACTACCTAAAAATCCTGTGATGATAGTAACAGGCATTCCCCGTTTGGGAATATCAGAAATTATATCTGAAGCTGGTGCAGTGAGTTGAGTCATAGTTCATCCTTATTGTTTAGTTTTGAGTTAAGAGTAGTGGTCGGTTTAGCAGATAAATGTTCAATTTAAGTAGAAAAATCACAAGCAAAATCCGCCAAAGCAGGAGTTAGATATTTTGAATTTCAAATTCTCCCTATCTCCCCATCCCCTACCTTAAGTAGGTGGAGGAGGAATTCGTGCGAGAATTCCTTTTTGCAAAACTTTTGGTCGTTCTTGTCGTGGCACAATACCATCACAACTGACATGATATTGTTCGCATAATTGTAGTATTGCTTCTGCACTTAAGAGCGGTGGTAAATCACCAAACATCAAACTGGTTTTGTTAGGTGCAGTCAAAGCAATAACACAGGGTCTATTACAAGCACTCAAACACTCTACTTCCTGAATTACAAATTCAGATTGCAACGACCATTTTTCAGATAAATTTAGCAATTGTTTGAGTAAATGTATCCCGCCTCTTTCTCCCATATAATCACGTTGCGTAGGAGAAAAATAACAAGATTTGCAAATATAGAGCGCGTGTTGAGCCATTTTTTTATGCTATTTAAATGACGGTTTTTAATGTAATAGCTTCTTGTAGACGATTGACAAGCTCGTCCAATGTTAACACCCCTAAATCTCCAGCAATTCTAGTTCTAACACTCAAAGTTTTGGTTTCTACTTCTTTCTTACCAACAACGGCAACTACAGGAATTTTTTCTAATTCTGCGGTGCGAATTTGCTTACCTAGACGTTCTCCTGTTTGGTCTATTTCTACCCGTAAACTAAATTTTTTCAGATAACTTGCCACTGATTTCGCATATTCTCGTGTTGATTCAGTCACAGGTAATAACCGTAGTTGTACTGGTGCTAACCACAAAGGAAAATCACCAGCATAGTTTTCAATTAAAATCCCAAAGAAGCGTTCTAATGAACCAAATATTGCCCGATGAATCATGATTGGTTGCTTTCTGATGCCATCGACTGCAACATATTCCATCTCAAAACGTTCTGGTAAATTAAAATCTACCTGAATCGTTGAACATTGCCACAATCTACCAATCGCATCTTGAATCTTGATATCAATTTTTGGACCATAGAAAGCACCACCACCTGCATCGACAATATAATTCCAACTCTTAGTATTTAAAGCTTGAATTAAAGCATTTGTTGCTAACTCCCAAACTTCATCTTCACCGACTGATTTATTTGGACGGGTTGATAAATTCACTTCGTAATTCTTGAAGCCAAAATCAGATAATATGCGTTCAGTAAGATTTAACACTCCTAAAATTTCGTCAGCGATTTGTTCTCTTAAACAGAAAATGTGAGCATCATCTTGAGTAAACCCACGCACTCGCATCAATCCATGTAATGCGCCTGAACGTTCGTAGCGGTAAACTGTTCCTAATTCTGCCCAACGAATCGGAAATTCTCGGTAAGAATGTAGTTCGTGTTTGTAAGTTAAAACATGAAATGGACAGTTCATTGGCTTAATTTGATAAGCTTGATTTTCTACTTCTATCGAGTCAAACATATTCTCTCGATAGAAGTCATAATGTCCAGATGTTTTCCATAAATCTAAATTTGCTACGTGCGGGGTGTAGAGTAATTCATAACCTGCTTCTAGGTGAGCTTTGCGCCAATAATCTTCTATGATGTAGCGGATAGCTGCTCCGCGTGGATGCCAAAATACTAAGCCTCCCCCTGCATCTTCTTGAATGCTAAAAAGTTTTAGTTCTTGTCCTAATTTACGATGGTCGCGGCGGAGTGCTTCTTGTTTTTGTTTGAGGTATGCTTGCAGTTGTTCTGCTGTTTCCCAAGCTGTACCATAAATGCGTTGCAGCATTGGTTGGGTTTCATCGCCACGCCAGTAAGCACCAGCAATATTTTCTAAAGTAAAGGCATCGGGGTTAATTTCACCTGTGAAGTTTAAATGTGGCCCTGCACACAAATCCCACCAGTAATCATCAGGAGGGATAATAACTGATGCAAATAAAGATGGTTCTGATCTACCAGTATCGGGATTACCGATAAAGTAACGGGTGATTGCCTCGTCTTCTGGAATACTGTTGAGGATTTCTAATTTATACGCTTCGCTTAAAGAAGCAATTTCAGTTTTGATTTCTTCTCTATCTACAACTTCTCGAATGATGGGTAAGTTGGCTTAAACTGGCTCAAACAACAAGCAGAAAATGCTTTTTTGCCCATCATTAGTATATCAGTTAACACACTTCAAATTCGGCAGACACTGGCTGCCGAATTTGAATTAGTCCCTCATAACTTATTTCCAGCCCTTCAAAGTCGTGAATTACAGAATCCTTCACTAAGTTGGCAAAATAGCAATTATTATCAGCGTTTATTTTCTACCCTATCATGGTCGCACATACTCGAATTAACTCGTATTGACAATACTACTAAACGAGCTTTTTATGAATTAGAGTGCATCAAAAGTAACTGGTCTAAACGAGAATTAAAGCGCCAAATGAACAGTATGCTTTACGAAAGGGTCGGGTTATCTAAAGATAAAGAAGCTGTTTTGACACTTGCAAATGAAGGACAAATTATAGAAAGTCCTGAAAATCTTTTACGCGACCCTTATGTTTTGGAATTTTTAAGGTTAGAAGAACGAGTTACTTATTCAGAATCTGACCTCGAAGAAGCTTTAATTAATCATCTGCAAGAATTTATGCATGAATTAGGTCGAGATTTCTGTTTTATTGACCGCCAATTCCGAATTAAAGTTGCGGAAGAACATTACTTTCTCGATTTACTGTTCTACCATCGCTCCCTACAATGCCTTATTGCTATCGATTTAAAACTAGGAAAGTTTAAACACGATTATGCCGGACAAATGAATTTTTATCTTAACTATTTGAAGGAAAATATTGCTTATCCCCATGAAAATCCTCCTGCTGGAATTCTTCTTTGTGCTGAAAAAGATGCAGAAGCCGTTCACTATGCAACAGCCGGACTCGATAATTAATTATTTGTTTCGCGCTATATGGTTGCGCTTCCTTCAGAAGAGACCCTTAAACAATGGTTAATAGAAGAACAACATAGGCTGGAACAACAATTTGATTTTGGTTTGAGAAAGGAACGTTGATAGTTTTAAACTTCAAGCTACCTAAAATTACGCTGGTTTTACTAAAATCAGCTTAGTTTTAACAATTGCACTCCTTATCGATGCATATCACTTTTGATAGTTGTCAGCGGAGCTAGAAACTTGCCAAGCTGGGAAAATATTGCACCCACCTATCGAAATGCCAGCCAAACCCAAACAACACACAATTCGGTTTGAAATGCTGCTCACAAAAGAACAAAATGAACATTGGCAAGCTTTAGCCGACTCTTCAGGTATCAGTAAAGCAGAATTAGTCAGGCGTTCTATGGCTGGGTGTCGCATCAAAACTATCCCCCAAGCAAACTGGCAATGTTACTGGCAGCTGTTAAACATAGGCACAAAGATTAATCAAATAGCCAAAGCTCAAAATAGTGCGATCGCCAACGGATTAATACCACCACCCATCGACCCCATCCTTTTTGAAGAGTTAACCAAACAAATTAATAAATTGCGGTTACATTTACTTTTAGGGAGTGACGAAGAAACAAACGAGGAACTATCTTTGGGCAATGATTGGGAAGATTAAAAAAGGTAAAAGCTTCGCCGGACTCACCAAATACATCTTAGAAAAAGAAGAAGCAGAACTTCTTTGTACCAACCTCGCCGGAGAAACTCCTCAAGACTTTTACAGACAACTTGCAGCTACCCGCCAACTCAACCCCAGAGTAGAATCTCCCGTCAGTCACATTTCTCTTAGCTTTGCACTGGGAGAAAGACCAAATCAACAACAGCTACAGGAAATTGTCGAAGGTACGCTTTTGGGTATGGGTTTTGATAATTGTCTCTATTTTGCCGCCACCCACAATGACCGTAACCACTTCCACCTGCACATCGCCGCAAGTCGCATCAATATTGATGGTGAATGTGTATCTGATTGGTGGGATAAAAGACGTTTGGAAAAAGTTCTGAGAAATCTAGAATCCCAGTTCAACCTAACTTCCGTACCCTGTTCTTGGGAAGTAGACCATACAGCACCTTCTACTGGACAAAAGCGACGGATGATGCGCGAACGACAAGAATTTGAACTGCGGCTACGGAATAAACCATCATCCTATAGCGCGGTAGAGAAAATTCAGGATGCAATAAACACTACCATCCAACCTGAAATGACGATGACCCAATTTCTTGAGAAGCTGCAAACAGCAGGTGTGGAAACTAAAGTAAAAGTTACCAAGGAGGGGATCATCCAAGGTATTTCTTATTCAACAGATGGGGTTGCTTTCCAGGCGCGGAAATTAGGTAGAAATGGAAAGGCTTGCACTCTCAAAGGACTTTTGGCACGGGGTATCGATTTTGACTTGGAAGGAGATGTTTTGGCGTTAGTCCAACGTGCTACAAGTAACAGCCAAGACGACAAGCAAACGTCAATAAATACGTTAATTGCCAAAATTCAAAATCATCCTCAAAACTTATCTATGTATACGTCGGATTCCCACGGCCACAATGTCGCCCAAAAAAGCCAATCTGCTAATGTTTCTAACTTGAGTAACTCCCAACAGCAAAATTGCATACTTAAGTCTCAAGTTAATTATTTAAAGCACCACAAAGGTGCAGAATTAGACCTTTAACACTTACGACTTCTTCATCTTGAGCCAGCTAAATAATTGAGCAGCTGTTAGCTCTAGGTCAATTCCATCCAACACAATCAAATTATCCGTTCCACGACACAATTCTGGTTGTTGTTTTGGTTGAAAAACTAAAACTGAACGGTCGTCTGGGTCAATCAACCATCCGAGTTGGCAACCATGTTTGAGACTGTGCAGAATATTACCAGTAACGCGGTTAGAACTTTGGTCGGGAGAGAGAATTTCAATTGTCCAATCTGGAGGAACGAACACATCATCAACAGGTTGGCCATTCTCATCAAATTCAATGTGTTCCCACCTGAGAACGAATATATCGGGAACTATCGAGCGACCTCCACAAGTACACCGTAATTCTGGAAAAGCATAGGCAATTCGCCTCTCTTCAACAACTTCATTAATCACATTAATCAATTTACCCTGAAGTCGGGAATGGCGGGTCTTCGGCATTGGTTTTTGGATAATCTCGCCGTCAATGTACTCACTAGCAGGGTTTGTTTCTGGTAGCTTGAGAAACTCTTCTAATGTAGGAGATGAGGGTCGCGCAACAGTCATGATTTTCTGCTCCAAACTGTCTGCTTCCAGTTTATCAAGGCGCTCATCGCAATCCAATTTTAAACGTTGGATCATCAACTACAAGTTATACTCATTTTCCAAGAAAGCCAGTATTCGTTCCTGCTTAGAGGTGAGACTCCCAGGATCTGCTAATCTCCCCACCACTTCCACTACAGCTGCATGGGTTGGCTCAAAATCTTTGTAAATTTCGTCAGTTAGTCGCCGGATGCGATCGCAATTTTTCGCAGCTGTTGGCTCATTCGGAGTATATACAGGTTCTAAGTTTTCAAGTTTGACAGCAGGAAAGTCCATTCTGTAAGTTTGAACAGCACAACTGTAAGTGTTAACCTCAATAATTATGCACCAGCACCCGGAAAACTTTTTTAACTCCGGATCGCCTTTGCCAATAATTTGGCAGAGTTCACCAACAAAATGTGGATTGGGTACGGGCTGCTTACTCTTAATTTGTTGAACAATATCGCATTTATTCAGTTTTTTATCCAGTAGCTTTTGTGCCAATTGTTTCCCTTCTTCCTGCACAACCTTGGCTAGCAATAAGATGTCTTTTTTGGTCAACCTAGTATTACGAGTCAAAAGTAAGTGTTTTATTTCTTCACCGAATGCAGTAACTAAAGTATCAAGTGCCTCAGTAAATTGAGCGTCATTCCTGATTGTGCGCTCGCTCACTTTGTACTGTTGTGCCAAACTTTTAGCCACATCTACCTTGATTGGATTTTTTCCCTTCGGTAAATCCTGTTGGGGGTCATCCTCTACCGATAGGAAATTTTTTCCGTTCGGTAAATTCTGTTTCAAGTTATCCTCACGATTTCCCCTTAAATTTATATAGCGCTTGCCTCTAAGATAACTTGCAGTTTCTGGTGTGATGTTGCGTCGCCCTAATTGATGATTGGCAATCCAACAGATAGCTGCTGCCCGGTCTGTAATCTCAATTTCTACTATCTTGTAAGGAATTTGCAGTCGGATACAAATTTCATAGCGGTTGTGACCATCTAGGAGGATACCAGTACCCAGCCATACTACCAGAGGGTCAATACAGCCAAATTCTTGTAAGTTTGCCTCTAGTTGCAGTTTTTCTTCAGATGATAAAGGCGGAATGAGATTTTGAAACTCTGGGTCAACTTGAAGGATAGGGTGTGATGAAGATGATACAGAAAATTCATCACGTACATTTGACGCAGGTTGGATTAAGGTAGCTAAAACTTCTGGATGCAGTTGTGTTTCCATTTCTTCGATTCCAAAGAAGTTTACTGCATGAGATTTTTGGATGACAGCAATCTTTCCATTAACCAAGATTTCTGATAATTCCATAGGATTTGTCGAAGAACATTGTCGCTACCCCGGTGTTGCCATGCCGTGCCTTAGCCACAATTAGTTCTAGAATTCCCTTGTCCGCAGTATCTGGGTTATAGTACTCATCTCGGTATGCGAGGATAATATTGTCTGCAACCATCTCTAAAATCCCTGACTGACTGAGATCGCTCATCATCGGGCGTTTGTTTTGCCTTCCCTCAACTGCCCTAGAGATTTGAGACAGTGCCAATACGGGAACATCTAAATCTCCCGCCATTTTGTAAATTCCCCTCGCCACATCTCCTAGCTCATAGCTGCGGTTGCTGCCGATGTCTTGAGCCATCATCTGGAGATAATCAACTACAACTAGCCCTAGCTTTCCAACACGTGCTTGAACTTGTCGGCAAGAGGAAGCAATTCCAGAAACCGTAACCCCTCGGTTGTCATTTATATATAGCGGTAACTCTGAGGTAATGCCGACAATTTGAGCAATGCTGTCAAATTCCCAATCAACTAAAGGTTCAAATCCTGCCCGATGTCTGCGGATGCGATCGCTCAAAAGTGGAATTAAATTGAAATCTTTATACTGGGGAGTTACACTAATTAAACTCCACAGCCTATATTCCAACTGCTTTTTGGTCATCTCCAACGAGAAAATAATCACAGGCAACTTGTGCAGCAATATCATTTGGAGGGCTAAGAACAAAGCAATTTGGGACTTTCCAACTGACGGTCTGCCTCCAATAATGGTGAGTGTGCCACCTTCAAATCCCACCATCAACTTATCAAGTTCATTCAGTCCTGTTGGATAAATGGGCCGTCCGGACTCCAATTCCTGGTAAGCAGCAATATTAATCATGCTGTTATGTTCGGTGTTTGAACACAATCCTTGGTTAGAAACTTGGAAAACTTTTTGCTCTGCTTGGTCAAGAATTGTTGGTAACTCGGTTTCCGTCTCGTAGCCCAATTGTACAATCTCATTGCCAACCGATATTAACTGCCGTCGCAGGTATTTTTCCATTACCAACGCGGCGATCGCGTCGATATTGACTGCTGATACGGTGCGGTCTACAAGCGTTGCTAATTTATTTCTACCGCCAACACAGGCTAGTAGATCGTGGTCAGCAAGCCAATTTGTAACTGAGAGTAAATCTGTAGGTTTACCTGAACAGTAGAGGCGCAATGCTGCTTGATAGATATCTTTGTGGGCGCTGATATAAAAGGCTTCTGGAATTAAGTCATCGTTCACTCTGTTAATTGCTTCTGGGTCAAGCATTATCCCACCAAGAATGGCTTCTTCACTTTCAATACTTTGGGGAGGTAATTTATCAATCATGATTTGTCCCTCCAAGCTCGCACCGCAAACTGATGCTGCTGTTCAATTTCTTGTTGAAACTGCCTCATTGCTTTGTCGCACGGCTGCGACTGTGATTGTTGAACAGTGGCAGCATTATGTTGCATTGCCAAGTATTGTTCGTAATAAACCTGCCAACGGTTTTGTCCGGCTTTGTTTTTGTGCGCTAGCCACGCCTCAATGTCATTGATCTGTTGTGATAAATTCTTCGTTTTTTCTTTGCAAAAATTCAAAAAACTCGCTCGCTCTTCTTCTGAGAGAGTCTGAATAAAGTCTGTATAAGTCTGAATAGTATGAGGAGCGCTGGAATGTTTGCTTGGCAAAGTTTCTGGACTTTGTTGAGAGCTTAAATAATCTCTGTTGGAGCTTAAATAAACCTCATTGGAGTTTAAATAATCCTCGTCGGGGTTTAAATAATCTTCCTGGGAGCTTAAATAAGCGGAAGTTTTATTATTACTAGGTTTTGAGCTTATTTTTGACTTTTCTTTCGATAGTCGTTCTGCTTCTGCTTTCGCTCTAGCAGATGTTAAATTATGACCCTGCACCGTCACAGTTCGGTAATCATAGAGTCTAAGAGTGCGAAGTTTCCTCAAGTCCTTCTCAATTGTTTCTGGTGAACTACCTATAGTCACTGCAATATCTGCGATTGAAGGTAAATCATGATATTTAATTTCACCGCCTGGTGTATAGTCAGCAAATGGGTCAATCATCATTAAGTAAAGCCAAAGGCGGCATTGGTTGCCTGTTAGCTTGTTAACAATAGCGATCGCAGCATCTCGTTTAGAAATCATAAAATACCCTTCCATTTTTGATTCCTCAAATTGTTGTGGACGGCGAATAGTGCGCCTTTTAGTTGTCATGGCTGTACCTCCTGGCGCATGACTTCCACTTCATCTATATGTGTTAGCTGAAGGAGGTCAAACTTTCCTTGAATGGTTACATACCTTTTGGGTGAGGCTGTAGATGTGAAAGGTGCTATGATGTGGATACTCATGATGTTCCATTCATTAATGAGTTAAGTCACGTCAAAAACTCAAAATTGCCAATATAGCAATTATATAAATATAAAATTGCCGAATTGGCAATAGTAAAGTAAAGATATGTTACTATGAGCCAGCACAGAGAAATTTTTAATCAGTTATTGTTGGCTTTTGATTATTCAGCCAAGCAAGTGAGCGCCTGGACTGGAATTCACGAAAGTCGGCTCAGTCGGTTTAGAACAGGCAAACTAGACCTTGAAGCTGGTGAATTTTTTAGCTTGCTGGCTTGTATGCCGAAAGAATTCCAAGATAGTTTTTGGCTGAAGATTCGTGAGGGAGAGACTTCTTGGCGGATACGAGTTTTGTCTGCTAGTCATCACGAAATTGAGGAAATTCTGAGGGGACTGGCAGATAGATGGGCAAGTAGCACAGATGAAGCAAAAATTGCCTCGTAATTTATAACATCACTGCATATTACAAATGCAGGGGAGAAAAGTTTCCGAGATAATAAGCTTGGACAAATACTCTGAGGTGAGTTTGTTTATCAGGAACCCTCGGTTAAATGATTTGCTTGATTTGCTAGATAATCAATCAACAATTGTTGACCCAATCTGGTTTGTATATTGCCTTTTCCAGATTCATTCAAATGTTTCCAATAAGCAGCAACAGTTGATAAAGAAATCATATCTGTAATACAACGGTTTGGCATCTGAACTTTCCAAGGGCGTACTCCCGTTATTCTAAGAAACTCTTTAGCATTCTTAGATGGTTTCTGGACAGCTACAGCCATTTGGCGAACAGTAATTGCAGTTTGTCCATTTGGCAATTTATAGGCGATAACTCTAAAATTTTTGTGTTTCATTCTAATTCGCTCTGTAGCAAGTAGTAAAGTTGAGTCTTGAATGAAGTTATTCTCTTGTGTCATCTCCAAAATGCGTGTGAAAAATTTCATCAAGTTTATTAATGATGAAATATTCACGCCCTCCAGTAATAAAGGACTATTAAGTGTTGATATTTGCATCCTGGTTTAAATATTTGCTTGTAGAATAGACCTATATTTATATCAATGCAACGTAAATAAACTAGACTACAAGCCTTGGCTAATTATTGTTAATTACAGGCAAAAATCCAATAAAAATTTTTAAATTTAATAATACAAACTTCCTTTTTTATTTTTAAATCTTAGACAGTCGTATTATTGAATTCAAATGATTTGGTATATATTGCCCAATTGCCCAATTTTGGTAGATGTGTATCCAGTGGAATACGCCCTTTAATTTGAAACCACAAATACAATAGATAGATTTGTCGCTTAGTACACGTCACCGCCAAAAGGGGTCGAAAATAAAAATTGCAATCACACGTTTTGCTGCTCATTCCAAAACTGAATTCCAAACTTCATTTATGGTGATCTGTACTTAGTAACCTCCAAAATTGCTCAAACTTATCTACTGTATAGATTTTGTCGATTCATAACTCAAATAATTTCAATGATTGCTGTGGCTGGCTTTCATTGATTATTTGGTTTATGTGGCAACAATTGCAATGTTTGTGGAGTTTATATATTCCAAGCTTTTAAGACAGTTTGCCAAGAATAAATTCTAAGTGGAATCTATCAAAAGTGATAAAAAGATACTACCTTAGATAGTTGGATAATTTTAGTTAGTGTAAAAATAAATATAACAATAGTTTGGTTTTATACATTATTTTTGTCACAAATGAACAAAATAGAAAGACAATAGATAGCCATATTCTCTGAAAACAAAAAATATATTAGTAATTCATATAACTAAGTAAATGCCGAAACACTCCAGTCAAATTCAAGAATAGCAATATTAATTAAAGTAACAACGAAAGTATTGTTAGGCAAAAAATAAACACGAAAAAATGAGTATGATTCCGAAAAAACCTTAGAAATCAAGTTTAAGTGTATATTTATAACCGAGTCATTTAGAAATCATAAGAAAATGAGTGGTGTTACGGAAGTATCGCTTAATAGAATTTGCAACTAGTGAACAAGATGTGTATTTGTATATTCAAGGTTTGATGACATATGATTACCAATATTGATGGCAGTATTTAAGCACAGCTATCTAAACTACTACCAAGGAGAATCAGAAGACGCTGGAGAAGACAATTCTATTTCTTCTGACTCTGATTGGTTAGGCGATGTTTTGGAAAACTGTCCAGTAGCTAAAAGCTGCTCCGCAATTTGTTTCCTTAAATCTATAGCTTCATCTAGCTGGTTTAGGTCAATTTGAGGAGAACGCGCAATCAGTCGCGGACACAACTGTTGAGACCAAAGTTTCTCGCTTTCTTCAATTTGCTTTTGGTCTGATTTGGGAATGGGAATAGTTAAGGGGTAAGGAATAGAACCCTCAGAAGAAGAAGTATAGCCAGGGTTGGTTATTACACATTTACCTTGAGGAAAGCGCATTATCTCGTCTGCGGTAAGAATGGGCATTGTTTGTATATTATCTGCCCAAGTGGTAGTGCGCCCTTCTTTAGAATCGCTAATAGATTTATTTTTGATGATAAATTCTTTGTTGCCGTAGGACTGAGAAAACTTTTCGGCGGTGGAATAGTTGGCAGGGTTATATAAAATTTTGGTGCTGCAAGCACTGGTAATGGCAGCTGCTAAGTTCTCTCCGTAGGCATTAGCAAGCTGTTCCAGAGATTGCACACCCAAGACAAAACACGCGCCATTACTTCTGTACTCGTTAATCCACTGGGGTAGTGCCTTTAGATACAAAGAAGGTAACTCATCAATAAAAATTCCAATTGGATCAAAACGGGGCGTACACAGGTTGCTGACAATTGTCATGTGAAGAGCAGCAGCTAGCAAAGGTCCTACCACATCACGTCTGGGATCATCTAACTTAAAAATTAGTATCTGCCGTCCTGATAGTTTGGTGGGAATGGTGCTTTTGCCAATGAAACACGGAAGTAGCGATCGCTGAATAAAAGCGGAAAATATCCCCACAGTAGTGGTGTCAATACTTGCGATCGTCTTCTCACTATCCCTGGCCTTGAGGTATTGTTGAAATGAAGCAGCAACCCAGCGAGAAACTTTACCCGCTTGCACTGCGGCGTACAGCTTGTTGATAAAGTCATCAACAGACTGGATGCAGTACACTGTTGCTAAGTCTGGGCAATCGCTACCCTTAGCGAGTTGAATTAGCGCTTTTGCTAGTAAATCAGCAGCTTTAGAGAAAAATTCATCGCTTTTGCCACTACCAGCATTAGCATTAATTACTTGGGCAATTTGCGCTGCTGTCACCGCATCTTCTTGATTCTCCATAAAGTCCAACGGGTTAATCACTTCGCTGTAGGGTTCGCCAGGAGCAAATATCCGCACGTCGTAACCGTACCGCGCCGCCAATGGTGCCAGCAACTTCATCTGGTCGCCCTTTTTGTCGTAGACGATGAGCGGAAAACCTTGTGCCATACAACTTTGAGCCATGCGGTCAATCGTACCAAAAGTCTTCCCCGAACCAGGAGCGCCCAGGACTAAGGTAGAACGTTCGGCGTGGGGAATCCAAACTGTAGGTGATGCACCCAGGAAGGTTTGAAGTCTGGCTCCAAATCCCCTGAGTTTTCCCGAAAACCAATAACGGGGTGAGCCGCACCAAAAGCATACTTTATTGTGCTTACGCTCTTGAATTTGCTTAAGAGCAAGGTTAGTAGCTGCTAGTTTTTCTACCTTTCCTACCAGCCGTCCGGTAGAAATTTTGCCCTTTTTACCACTAGTAAATTGACTTAAAAGAATTAGAAATATTAAACCTCCTACCATTGCCAGTCCTTCTGGATTAGCAAAAGTTTTCAGTAGCCCGTTAAAGTCAATACCCGATTGAAAATCATTCTTTGGCAGCTGTTCCAACACGGTTTGATTTGGGGGCTGTGTAATATCTGAAGTTAATAAAAATCGGTAGTTCATTTGACGGGTAATTTGAGGAGAGTATTTTTTACAGGTTGATAATATCTGCCATCAAAGCAATAAGTTATTTCTTGCAAAATAGGATTAAAATTAATTTGTTGAATATCCAAACAAGGTAAATTTGAAGTGTTAGTAAAATTATCTGAACTAATGCTGATTAAATGTTTCCCAGGCGGTAAATCAGGTTGTAAATAAAGATTCATTACACTACTGTACTGCCCTTGATCTTGACTCAGATAACCTGCGTACAAACATCCCAGTCTTCCACACAAATCGGGAGAGTTGAAGTTCAAGATATACAAATGCTTGTCCTTATCATGAGTTGGAATAGTAGCAACTTTAATAGAACTTACCTTAACTGGCAGCAAAGAGGTATTTTCCGATACAGCCAAATTTACTAATGATTTTGGTATTTTACGGGCGTTATGCCAATTTAGCCCAACTTCAGTAGTGTTTGTATTGCTACAGCCATTCAACAACAAGGCGCTGATCATTAGAACAATTCCCAAACTAAAATGAAAGTAGCGTACCAAACGCACAATTTTATTGTTAGGAATGGGGATAATTTTCATCTTTAGTTACCTTTAGCCAGGAACGTTAACACCGTTGAAAATTTTGTTTGTAGCTCTTTAAGACATCTTCGCTGTAATTTTTTAGAGAAAGTCTGCCAAATATATCTTTTGCTTTGCTATCCACTTGGGAGCGATCGCCACCAAAGTGCTTTTGGGCTACTCGTTCAATTAGGCGTTCTCCTGAAAAATTTTGCCCAGTTGTAGGATCAATTTCCTTGGATGTGAGATTAATTTTGTCAGCGATACTATTTTGAAAAGCTGCTTCTTGGGCAGCTGGGGGAAAGAATTGAAATACCTCCGGGTCGCTGGGCTGGTATCCTTGAGAAAGCTTTGTTAAAAATTCTTGACCACCAGAGACTTGGACAATTTGTTCTTGGGTGTACTTGTTGTAACTCATGAACTGATATTTACCCAGTGATACTCCGCAATTACTCCCACCCTCGGCACAGACGTAGGAACCAACAGCACTGTAATTACCACCACTGCTTTCAATACCAGCAATTGATTTGGAAAGTTTATCCAAGTAGACACCTTGAGAAAATTGACCAGACTGACAATTAAATTGAGCGGTATTTTTTACAGTTGGTGTGTTGCTAGCGCCAGGAATAACTAACGCCACATCCTTGGCTGAAGTGGGAGTGGAGATGCTTCTGGTCTGAGGACTGTCTAAAGTGCCAATAAAGATGGGTGCATTTACCTTATAGGTAAGAAATGGAACCGGACCAATAAAATAAGGTGTAGCGCCACAAGCGTTTTTGAAGCGGAAGAACAAAGCAGTGTCAACGGTATCGGTTTTTTCATTCGGTTCCATCACAACAACCTTGAAAGCACTGCCATAGGGCAACCTTCCCGTGGGTTCTTTGCCGCCATTCATCGCTTTCAAACAGCCCCAACCGCCTTCTACTTGCTGGTACTTACCACTGATCCACGAACGCCCCTCAAATTTTCCCCTAACGTTGCGTCCTAAATTCTCCAAGTTGTCGAGTTCAATGTACGGACAATCTTGTCCCTCACAGGGAACGGAAAAACCAGCTACATCCGAACCTGAGATAGTTCGTTGGCGGCGTTTTTCTGCTTTACCCCAGATAAAATCGATTCTGGCAACCGTATTACCTAACTCTGCAAGGGGAATGGGGAAGGAAGTTAAGGGCAGGGCATTTAGTCCAGGTACGCCAGATATTAAGGTATCCTGCCAGCCTGCAAAATTCGATAGCTGCACCGCATCGATGTTGGGGATGTCCGAAATTGTGTAGGATGATAGGTCAATTTGGTTGAGTTTGAGCTTACCTAACGCTGGATTTTGAGCCAGAAGGGTAGAAAGTGGAGTGTAAATATCGGTTTTGGGGGTATTGGCTTGAATTAGCGCAGCAATGGGCGGTATTTGTGCGGTGTTCGTCTGTCCCAGATTTGGTACGACCTCTGCTAAGTGTTGGAGAGTTTGTTTTTCTACAAGCGGGAAAGCATCTAAAGCAACTGTGTTTAATTCGAGATTGCTGACAGTTTTGGCAATGGTATTTAAACTCAATAAATCCGGTCGTAACGCTTCTTCAATATCATCTAAAGTTAGATATTTATCGGGTGTATCTCCTGCCGCCCAGCGTTTGAGAAAACCATCAATATTAATTGAACCACTTTTTTGAATGGGAGGCATTGTGCCGAAGGAAATGCGTTGCCAATCTGGTAAGAGAACTTGATAATTATTAGCAACGGACAGCAAGCGAGAAGGTAAATCTGTTGTTGGCGGATTTTGTGCTGCAAATGGAAGTGACAGCCAAGTGCTAAAAGAGGTAAGTATTACTAAAGAGATAGGCAGAAATAGTAAGCCTAAAAATCGAAAAGTTTTCATGCATCAATATTGAGGTTGATTTGATGAATAATTTTCGATTATTTCAATACAAGGTTGTGCTTTTCTAAAGACGTAAATGAGTCTATCCCAATGGTAGTATTTTAATATATGTTAATACTTATGTTTTGCAGCATAATTTCTCTAAATTTGTTACATGACCGACCACGACAGATTATTCAAAGAACTTCTCTCAACATTTTTCATTGAATTTATTGAGTTGTTTCTCCCCCAAGTTGCCAGCACAATCGACCGCAAATTTATTCGTTTTCTTCCCCAAGAATATTTCGCGGATTTGACATCAGGTGAAGATAAAATTATTGATTTATTAGTAGAAGTTAAACAAGCTGGTGAGGACGTAGGCTTTTTGGTTCATGTCGAGGCTCAATCATATACGAAAGCAGATTTTGCTCGTCGTATGTTTTTCTATTTTGCCCGCTTGTATCAAAAGTATTTACAACGTGTATATCCTATTGTCGTGTTTTCTTTTGATGAACCCCAGCGTGAGGAAGTACATACACATGTGGTGGAGTTTGCTGATTTAAAGGTGTTGGAGTTTAACTTTGCTTTCATTCAACTCAATCGCTTGAATTGGCGAGATTTTGTACAGCAATCCAACCCAGTCGCAGCAGCTTTAATGGCAAAGATGCAAATTAAACCAGAAGAACGACCAAAGGTAAAAGCCGAGTGTTTGCGGTTGTTGGCAACATTGTGTCTAGACCCAGCGAGGACACGATTAATTTCTGGATTTATAGATACCTATCTGCGGTTGAATCGCCAAGAGGAGCAAAGGTTTCAAGAAGAAATTGGTAGACTGGAAGAACCAGAAAAAGAGGGAGTTATGGAAATTGTTACCAGTTGGGGAGAATGGGCAGAGCGATCGCTTGTCCTTCGCTTGCTAAATCGACGGGTGGGACAACTGCCTGATGTAGTAGTAGAGCGAGTAGAAAGTTTACCGATTGAGCAGTTGGAAGCTTTGGGTGAGGACCTACTTGATTTTACCAGTCTTACTGACCTCGAAAGGTGGCTGGCTGAGAATAATGGCTGATATATTTTTTGAGTTTAAATAAATTTATCGAAATTGTTATCAGTTGGGGAGAATGGGCAGAGCGATCGCTTGTCCTTCGCTTGCTAAATCAACGGGTGGGACAACTGCCTAATGTAGTAGTAGAGCGAGTAGAAAGTTTACCGATTGAGCAGTTGGAAGTATTGAGATAAGCACTACTAAATTTTACAATCCTCGCTGACCTCGAAAGCTGGTTGGCAGTTAATTATCGCTCTGAATAGTAGCAAACTTAAAAATCGCATTACATTTCTATCTTTCGTTTTTTCCAATAATCTGGTTTGCGTTTCCCATGTGCGATGGCTACAACCCAAATAACTTCTTCAAGCTCTATATAAAAGATAAGATAAGGGAAACGTTTAATGGCATAACGACGTACCCCTTCAATTTTGTATAGTGTTCCCAGATTTGGGTTTTGCTGAATATTTCCAAGAACTTTCTCCACCTCAGATAATAAATCAAGTCCCAAGCCAACTTTTTGATCCTCATAATAAGCAATTGTAGCATCAAGTTCTTTTCTCGCTTCGGTGTGGATAACGATAAACTTCACGAATATTTCTCTCGCAACTCGGAAAATACTTGATTTGAAGGTTCGCCAAGAACTGTCCCACGATGAATATCTTCTAGGCGCTTAGTTAATTCCGTATCCCAAGCACCCTCTACATCATTATCAATATCTCCATCTAAAGATTGAATCAAAAAATGAGCAATTTCGGCACGTTCTTGTGCAGAGAGTTGCGAAAGTTCTAGCTTGAGTTTTTCCGCAGTTTCAGTCATGTTACCGTTTCTCCTGAGCTATTGAGACACGAGGCGTAACTATCCAATTTTAACTGCATTAACCGGACTGTGAGGTCGCACAGTAAAGCTTACACCCTCTCAACTCCCAAACAAAACCTCCGGCTCTTTTGCCCAGCGACTTTTATCAGGCGATGCTGCCGGACGTGCGTAAACTGCTTGATTGCGAATCTCAACAATTTTATCTTCTTCTCGAATCATGCTGGGAGTGAAGTTGTACCGTTGTTCTAAAAAATCTTTCACAGTTACTTGTAGAGGTTGTCCGCCCAGTTCTAGGTGAGAAAATTGTTTGGTATTTCTGTAAAACGCTTCTTCTGCTGTTTTCCGTACAAGGAGGGCAATTTCTGCCGGAGTTAGGAGTTTAGTTTCTCTGAGCAAGCGCAACCAATCGCGATCGCTAAAATCCAATCCCGGAAAATATTTAGCTAGGTGCAATTTGAAGATTTCATATCTTGCCCCAGCGTGGGGAAGGTCTACAAAAATGATGTCGTCAAAGCGGCGCACGAGTTCGGCAGGCAAAAACTCCAATCTGTTAACTGTCGCCATCACCAATACCTGGGAGGTTCGCTCTTGCATCCAGGTTAAAAGCTTTCCTGCCAATTGACGAGATACGCCGCCATCGCTGTTGGAGTCAAAGCCAGCAAATCCCTTATCAAAGTCGTCAAAGTACAAAACTAAACCGTATTCGCCATTGGCATCACAAAATTGCAGAAACTCCCGCAAATTCTTTCTTGATTCGTAAGCTGTTGCCCCGCCAAGTCCCGCCCAGTCAGCAGCAACCATCGGCACGCCCATTTTCTTTGCTGCCAGCTTTGCACTCAAAGATTTTCCCGTCCCCGGCGGTCCCCAAAGAATCATCCCTTTAGGAAACTGGAGATTGTGTTTTCTCGCCTCCGGACTGAGCAGGGTAGCAGCTCGTTGGAGGATTTCTTCCAACAAGTCCAAACCCCCAGCTTGCGGTACGTCTGGCTCGTTGATAAACTCCACTCCCCTACCTTTTAGCTTGCTCTTTTTGTAAGCCAAGACCGCATTAGTCAGTTCTTCTAGGGAATGGGGAATTCCTGACTGTCGAGAAAGCAACATTTCCAGTTCGCCCATAGGCAAACCCAAGCAGGTTCGGATTAAGATTTCAAAATTGCGATCAACATTCAACTCAAATCGACTCTCCACTAAGTTCCTTACTGTTTGCCGAACTTCTATTGCACTGGGAAGGGGATAGCTGAGGACTGGTACTAAAGTTACTAACTCTCTTGGAAGATCAATGTAGCTTTCTAAACATACAAGCAGTTGCTGACCCTTATTTGCAGTTAGGTCGTAAGCCAAATTACTCAGCATTGCTACTGTCTTCGGCGGAAAAATACCCGTGACCGCATCTGGGGAAATAGCACCTTCAAAGACAAATATCCCCGGCGCATTGCGGTGTTGCAACAACCAAGCGAACCCTGATGTACATTCAGTATCAGTTGGCACAAGTCGCATAGATACATCAATTTGCTGCAACTGGGAGTAGCCTTGATTCCAAAAATATAAAGGCAGGCTGCGACTTTTGGCTAATTTATGTAGAAATTCCAGTACCTTCATCCGCTCGGTGAGTGGAGTTTCCAGGGCAACAACAGCCTGTGCTTGGTCAAACAGCATTGGTAAATCTTGGAGTTGCATAATCATCCGTAAAAAACAGGTAAATAAGTTTTGCGATAATCAACATTCGCCCACTTTTTCGCCTGCTTGATCGTCCACATCGGTTCATGAGGTAAATCGGGTACACTTTGCAGTTGAAACAGGTATGTGCGATCGCCAGCTACTCGCGCCACAACAGAGGCTATTACCTTGCAACAGCTACGCGGGTACTTAACCACTTGTTTCTCGCTAAAGCGAATTACCACCCAATTGCCATTGGTAAAAAATTTATTTCTGATCTCATCCTTACCCTGGTCAATGCAGTGGTGGGGAGCTTTGGTGTTGCCTACATAAGGTTCATCAATTTCAATATCTATACTTAAACTGCTTGTATGTACAAACACGAAATCTGCCGAGTAAGGATAAGAAAATTGTGGATTTTGGAATGCCACGCCCTGAACGGCATTTGGAAAAACGTGCCGAAGAACCTGATAAAAAGCTTTTTCAGAAACACCCGCAGGAGCTTCACTACGACCAATTGGCTGTAAAACCTTGTCTGCAATCCACTGGCGCAGTTTCGCTTCGCGTTTTTGCAAGCGTAAAACAGTTTCATTTTTAACTTCGGTTGGTGATTGACGGTACTTGGAAATGTTTTTGTTACCTGATGTTTTAGGAGAAACAGGGAACATAGCGCAGAAAATGCCCAAACCAACAGATACCCAAGTAGCAGCAACCAACCAGAGGGGAGACAACAGGATAAAAGATAGGGAAATTAGAAAACCGATAGATATAAACAATACATAAATAGATACGTGTAATAACGAAACTTTTGGAAGGATAGAAGTATAACTACCTTGGTGTTTTAGTAATTGCTCTAGCTTTCTAGTAGAGAGAAGATGGTAGGCACTCAGACTAGGCGCAGGATTTTTTGCCAAGAATTTGAGTATTAAAGGTGGATAGAAAATAGCAGGATAGAATCTATTCACGGAAACGAATTAATTCTGTTTTGGGTATCGAATTATGCATTAGAGGTTGATTGAGTGATGGTTTTGGTACAGTTCTGGTTGGGGTGGCTGTGTCTTCAATTCCCATTAATCCCAGTTCCGTCAGCACTCTTAGGGAGAGGTTCACACTTTGCGCGATTTCCACTAAAGATTTATCGGAAGTATTTCGAGCCAACGCTAAAAACTCCCTAATCTTTACAACAATAGGATCTGATGCTGGTGTATAACCCCGACGCACCGCAGAAATCAAACCGCGTTCAATATCATTAAGCGTAGCCTGACGAAATAAACCAACCTCCAAGGTGTACCGTTGCTGTTCGGTTCCCGATACCGCCGCTATGCTCAAACCGTTGTATTTGGGTGAATTTTCTCCTGGTAGCAAGTTAAAGGTATATAGCCGCGCTGTACCATCTTCAGTCTTAGTCTTGATAAATAAATTGGTTACGTTCGCCCTTGTCAGATGGGGAAATTTTAAAGGCTGTATTTGACGGAGAAACACAGTGGTTGCTTGACCGCTTTGTGTCGCTGTGTCGGTGGCATAGGTGAAGCGGCTGGGGTCTGCTAGAAAAATCTGGGTGATCCGCTCGTTAACCCTGGAAAAATCAATAGCGGTAGCTCTTCCAGCCCAAACTTGAACGTTAATTGCCTTTGAGTTCAGACCTCTTCCTTCCAAAGTGCTAACTGTCAATACAGCTGGTTGTGCGTGAATAGGAAGTACGTTGGTCAAACACAAGAGCGCAATTGTACCCACCGAACCAAAAAATCTCCTCATATTCTTAGTCAACGAGAAATTTCAAAGAAACTATTAAAAAAGATGGAGACTTTCGTCTCCGCAGGCACAATTGCCCCATTAGAGCGCCTTTCAAGTTCATCAGAAGCTTTATCTGCACGCTTACTCAAACGCTCTTGCATTGGTTTGAAAAATCCTTCGACTGCTGCTGCTAAAACATTTGGTTGTCGAGCTGTGGTTGTAATTGTCTGGTTGCTAAACCCACCGTTGGAGATTACAGTTGAAGACTGAGTTTGGTTTTGGTTAAAAACCGCACCTAAACGCCCCGCAGCACCCAACAAGCCAATTAAAAGATCTTGTTGTGCGATCGCAGCACTTCTATCTTCGATTGATTTTGCAACTAGAGGTCGGCTGTCTTCTCCTCGAATTAAAATAGCGTCTTTAGGTATTGTTTGTTGCCGAACTTGACCAGAACTATCGGTATAAACAATAGCAACAACACTCTGCTTGACAAGTTTGTTAGCTTTGGAAACCGAATCGACTTCTGTAATCAAAATTGTTCCTTTTGGTAGTGCTACGCGGTTGTCGGTGGATAAAACATCTTGGAGCAATTCCACCGCAAAGTGCCCTTGGTTTTTATCGTCTTCTGTCCAAATCATTGGCACTAAAACCTTAGCTCTTGCACTTGTACCTATCTGAACTCGCAATGGCGAAACCAAAGACGTAGCAACAGTTTGTTTAAAGTTTGGATGTTTAAAACTTGCAGGAGTGCGATTTAAAATTCCCCACTCCCCCGATGTTAGGATTTGCTCTCCAGCGCTATTTGGTTGAGTGCGTAAACGCCCACTATCTTCTCTAAAGACATCGCCACTAACTGCAACGACAGGAATTGAAGTGGCAACTTCAGCCCCCAAAGATTGTTTTGGAACTTTTGCTGTACTAGTGAAAGTAGCAGAAGGCGAATGAGCAATGGTATTATCTGCAACGGTGGTCGCATCAGTATTGTTGGGTAAAGCTTGTCCCTGCCCCAACGGCTGATTTTCAGGCTTAATGTTATTACTTGCAACTCTTTGCTGTCCCAAAGTAGCAAGTTTATTCCACTGCTCAAAGGGGTCAATAGTTTCTACAGGATTGGGAGTAGGGGAGGAAGCATAGACGCGGAGTGGCTTGTTGCTAGACATTGTAATTCTGGGCTGTGGCGGTTGCACTAGCACTCTTTCTTGAATGATTCTTGGTGGTAAAGGCTCTTTGACAACACGAACTTGTGGAACAGGTGCAGGTTTGCGAATGTTTGTAGGAGCGGAGTGTTTTGGAACTGAGGGGGATGGGGTTTGTGCTTGTCCTTCGGTGCGACTGGCTTGGTTTCGCAATGCCAATTCAGCCTTGAGGCGAGCTGCTTCGTCACTTTCGCTTTCTGCAAAAACTGTTGGTGTGGATTTTGGGGTGAATGCGGTCTTTGCTATCGGTCTTGCAGCAAAGAAGATAGACCATATCATCCAAGCAAAACCCATCACACCACCTACCAATAAAGCTGCGATCGCACCTCGAACAAGAGGATTTTCGCTGCTGTCGCGTGTTTCGGCTTGCTCTCCATCAAGCTGAATTAAATACTCTTGGTCAATCAATACCTTCGCCAAATTTATGAACTGGTAGAACAAGGATCGGCAGGGTGGATGCGTCCTAAATTGGTAACTCTGTGGAAAATATTGGCAAGTAAAATTGGGTCTGGTTTTTCCGGAAGGAGT
>JAESGT010000091.1_pt1 | contig 27506 bp, 20 predicted proteins | sample 9266261 | NCBI WGS metagenome assembly JAESGT01 (sample SAMN15741584, study PRJNA653494) | algae metagenome | isolation source: Pelatocladus maniniholoensis HA4357-MV3 and co-occurring heterotrophs from... | place: USA: Maniniholo cave near Haena, Hawaii | collected 2009-07-28 | reverse complement strand
ATATGAATGAAAGATTACCAATTGAAATTGCGGCTTAACTATACTAAAGTCCTTGCTATATAAGGACTTAATTCTATACTAAACCGTTTAGTTTGCACTTCGTGACAGCTTCCCGATATTTACCCCTAATCCCAGTGTGCAAGCAGGGGAAACTATCTTTTTGCGTATCCGCAATGAGTTCTCCCAAGTTCTCAACGTGGTTGTACTGGCTTTAAGTTCCGATTGGTCGAGTTGAGAAATCGACATATTAGGAGACAATGCAAATTTTGTTCCTTTCGACCCCGGACAAGAAGAATGTATTCCACTCAAAATGAGTCTTCCAAAAGGTTATCAAGAAGGAACAGACATATTTAAAGTGTTTGTCACAGTTGGGCAAGCTAATTTCCGGTGGTTAGAGTTACCGTCCCTTGACCAACCAATTCCCACTAGTGGCACTAGAGGACTCAATTCCCCCAGAAATCAACTAGAAGAACTCCTAGCAGCTGTGGGAGCTGATGACCAACCTTCTACAAGTAGAAACGTACAAGTTGTTGCTGATCCTAGCCGTGGATGGACGACAAAACAGGTTACCGTAAAGGTAATAGCGACTTAAATAGAGCAAAGCTTTGCACGAGTGAATCTGTAGTCAAAACCAAAATTCCTGATTCTGTAATGCTTGCTTCTTTTTGCCTGGTAAAAGCCACACAAAAGTATTCCCACAAACTAGGTACGCAACTATGAGCCAAACAAATACACTAGTCAAAGCACAGAAAATAACAAGTTTCAAGCGCAGTTTGGCAGTCGTTATTGGCATAAACGAATACCAGAACAAGATTCCCAAGCTACAGACGGCTAGACGTGATGCTGAGGTGCTAGCGCAGATATTAGCAGAAGAACATCAATATGATGAAGTGATTTTAATTACTGATGAGACTGAGTGTAAACCAACCTTAAAGAACTTATTAACCCTGCTTGAGGAAAGACTGCCTAAAGAAATTCAGCCGACAAAAGACGACCGTTTACTCTTCTACTTTGCGGGACATGGAATAGCACGCAATAGCGATAAAGGACCTGCGGGCAATCTCGTACCACAGGATGCAGATTTAAAAAATAATAAAACTCTGCTCCCTATGCAGAAGTTACACGAATGTTTGAGCGCACTTTCCTGTCGCCACTTGTTAGTCATTATTGATTGTTGCTTTGCTGGAACTTTCCGGTGGTCAAGTGCCAGATTAGCAACAGTGATTCCGACAGTCATCCGTAAAGAACATTACGACCGCTTTATCAAATCTCCTGCATGGCAAGCAATTACTTCTGCTGCTCATAATCAAGAAGCATTGGATATTCTCCGCGATAACCGAGGAGGCATTAATCATTCACCTTTTGCAGAGGCTTTATTCAAGGCTTTGCGGGGTGAAGGGGATGTGATTCCCGCTGCTAAAAATGGCAAATCCGCAGGAGATGGAGTGATTACAGCAACAGAACTTTATATCTACTTGCGCGATCATGTAGAAACAGCTTCTAATGAAAGTCAAACGCCGGGGATATGGCCTTTATCAAAACATGATAGAGGCGAATATATATTTCTAGTTCCTGGTGCCGATCCGAAATTAAAACCTGCACCAAAATTAACTGAAAAAAATAATCCTTATCGAGGATTACAGTCTTTTGAAGAAGAGCATTCACAATTATTTTTTGGCAGAAAGGAACTGGTAGATGAATTGTATCAGAAGGTTTCCAATGCCTCTAGTTCGCTAACTGTTGTTTCAGGAATTTCCGGTTCTGGGAAATCCAGCTTAGTCAAAGCAGGACTCATTCCCTATCTGCGCCAGAATCATTCCCAAGAGTGGTATATTCTCAAACCTATGCGTCCTAGTGAATCTCCTTTTACAGCTTTGGCTAGGACGATTTTATTTATTACTAATAATAACGATATTGTTGTCAGCAAGCAGCTAGACAATTTACATTTTATTGATGAAATTGTAAAACAAGAAATTATAGCTTTAAACCAAAGAATTGATGATGGCGATATAAATAGCGAAGAAGACGAAATTATCCAATTAGAACAAAAAGTTAATAAATACGAGATAATTATTGACATTTGGAAGCGAGGAACGAAAGAAGCAAAGCAGTTTCTAATTGTCGATCATTTTGATGATCTCAATAATTTATGTCGCGTTCCGAACGAACAGAAGCTTTTAAAAGAGGCAGTTTTAGATTGTCTCAATCCACTCAGCCAACGCCTACAAAACCCAAATGAATTTATCAAAATTGTCAAAACATGGAGTCAACAAAGACCTGGGTTCAGGCTGTTACTAGTTATAGACCAATTTGAGGAGTTAATTACCCTAAGTTCTCAGAGTAAAGAAGATAAGCAAAACCAGCAACCAAATCTTACGGAGTTGCAACAATTCTTAAAACTGTTAGAAGCAACTTTAGCAGCTAATTTGCCGCAACTGAGCATATTGATAACATTGCGTTCCGACTTTGAACCGCGCTTCCTCAACTCGGAGACGCTCAAGTCATATTGGACACACGCTCGCTTCTCAGTCCGTGCTATGCGCTCAGATGAGTTGCGAGAAGCGATTGAGCGTCCCGCAGCAGAAATGGCACTTTACTTTGAACAGCTTCCAGGGGAGCGAAATCCGGTAGACAAGTTAGTTGATGAAGTCGGGCAGATGCCCGGTGCTTTACCGTTGCTATCTTTTACACTCAGCGAACTTTACATTAAACTTGCTAAAAAGTGGGAAGCTGGGGAGAGTAGCGATCGCGCCTTAACACTCGATGCTGAATTTGACAAAGAAGGTGGCGTTGCTGGTTCCCTGACACGGAGAGCTAATAAGGAATATGGCTCTTTACCCGATGATGCTCACAGAGATACGATGCGGCGGGTGATGCTGCGGATGGTGACAATTGAAGGTGGGGAATCAGCACGGCGTCGAGTGCCATCGTCAGAATTAGTGTACGCAGACAAGCATGACCCGAGCAAGCGAGATGACGAAGAAAATCAGCGAGTCAAGTTAGTTATGAAACGTCTTATTGAGGCTCGCTTGGTTGTCAGCGGACAGGAAACGGGAGAACCTTATGTAGAACCAGCCCATGATTTTTTAGTGCGAAGTTGGGATAAACTACAGAAGTGGCAACAACAGGAGCAACAAGATTTAGCCCTGCAACGGCGCCTGACACCTAATGCCCTAGAATGGAAAAACAAGGAACAGTCAACAAGTGTTTTTGGAAAAGCTGAACCTGTTCTAAGTTGGTTTGATAAAAAAATTGACTCTGCTGAGGACTGGTTTAGCAAAATCAAGAAGGATGCTCAAGAACGCCAACGAGAGAAAAAGAGGCAGTTTCTTTGGAATGGTAATCCTTACCTTGAAGTTTTAAGAAAGAAACTCAAATCCGCCGATTATTGGTTCAACCAAGTAGAAGCCCAGTTCGTGCAGCAAAGCGTTTGGCAAAGACGCAGAAACACTAATTTACGTTGGAGTATTGCCATTGGCGTAACTGTGTCATCGGTCAGTTTAACTGCTTGGGCTTTATTTAATCTGAGACAAACAATAATAGGTGAAATTAGCACTTATAGACAAGCTTCTGAAGCATTTCTTCTCTCACATCAAGAACTAGATGCGCTGATTAGTGGTTCACGGGCAAGAAAAAATTTTAGCAATCCACTGTTACAAATATTTCCACCAAACCCTCAGCTACGAGAGCAAGTATTACAAACCTTGCGAAAAGCTTTCTATGGAATGAAAGAACGTAACCGATGGGAACCCATGCCAGGAATGGAAGTACGGAGTATGTTTTTTCAACCGAATGGCAAATTATTAATAGCAACCAAAAGCAATGATAATGGCACAGTCCAACTTTGGGATAGGGAAACAAAAGGAAAACCAATTCTCGAATTACCAGGACATAAATTTCAAGCAGGTGATTATGCTGATAACGTCTTTTTTAGCCCTGATGGTAGCAAAATAGCTACCACTGACTCACAAGGCATTGTCCGTCTGTGGGACTGGAATGGCAATAAGTTGAAGGAGTTTCCAGCAGGTTACGAAATCAAAAAACTCAGTTTTAGTCCTAATGGTCAGTCGTTTGTGACTAAGGGATACGACAATGAGGATGACCAAAAAAAACTAGAACAAACTATCAGGTTGTGGAATTTAGAAGGACGTAGCGAAACACTAGCAAAAAACCAAAAAATTGATTTCGGTTTTAGAAGTGATGGCAGGCTGATTATGGCTTATGAAAATGGTTCTGAAAGCATAACATTGTTGATACCGGGTTTACCAAACCCAGTAATCCCTGGAGAAGTTGTAAGTGAAGGGGTAGATGTCTCTCTCAGCCCTGATGGCAATTACATAGTATTATCTCAACCCTTTGGGGATTCATTCTCTACCCAAATTTGGACGCTGGACGGAGGTAAATTGGAAAAAGTAGCACTTTCCGGTGATAGCAATGCAGCTTATATTAATGAAGCTCAAATAACTAGTTTTAGTTCTGATAGTAAGCTAGTCGCTTTCGCTAATAACAACATTGTTCGCATTTATAACCTAGAGTTCAATGATTTTAATGAAATTAAATTACCATCCGGCACAATTGAAAATATGGTTTTTAGTCAAGATGGCAAGTATATAGCTACACAAAGCGAGACTGGAACTGTACGCTTGTGGAATGTAGATGTCCCACAACCAGACGAATCAAAGCAATATCGATTTCTGCAAAACGATATCCAAAATATCAGTTTTAATCCTGACCGTAAAACTATTGCTATTGTAAGCAATAACGGTACCACTATTCGCTTGTTTGACTCAAGTGGCAAGCAATTATCAGAATTTCCAGTTACTTCAAGCAAGGTTACAAGTATCAGTTTTAGCCCTAATAGCAAAATTATTGCTACTGGTCATGAGAATGGTACAGTTAGCTTTTTCAACCAGAATGGCAAGGAGTTAGAGCCAATCAAAGCACACTTAAAAAACGTTAAGAGTATTGTTTTTAGTCCTGATGGTCAACGTCTTGGCACTTTAGGTTCTGACAGAAAAGATGCTGATGGGTCTGATACTTATTTAGCTAAGTTATGGAAATTCAATGGTGACAAGTTAGAGTTGGAAAAATCCTCAACAAAAGAATATGCAGATTTTGAGAAAGCCCATAGCATCAGATTTGAAGCAAATGAGGAACTCAAAGTAGTTACAGAGATTAACGATAACCATGTCGCAACAACTGTTTCTTTGTGGAATATGTCGGGAGAACAACAAGATATATTGTCAGGAGAACTAAAACGAGAATCTTCAGACAGGATAGCTGTTAGCCCCGATGGCAGTTTACTTGCTAGCGTTAGTAGAGTTAGTAAAAATATTATCAAGTTGTGGGACTTGCAAAATAGAAATTTCTTGATGGAATTTAAATACAATGAATGCGAACTAAATTACCCGACAGATCAAAAATGCTTCACTAACATTAGTTTTAACCCTGATGGCAGTACGTTAGCTATAATTGCAAGTGATGGTCGTGCTAAATTTTTGCACTTGGGAAGCTTTGACGATTTACTTGCAAAAGGTTGCGATAGAATGCGTGATTATCTAGCTACCCTTGATGAGAATAACAGCGATCGCCATCTTTGTGATAACATCGATAATTCTCAGAGGTGATACTCTTTTACTCACCGTTCGTATAATCACTTTTATCTAAAATGAGATTATTGGCATTTAGAAAAGGCACTAAGCACAAATTTAGCTGTTTTCTTATAGCTTCATTTTACTTGTGCTTCGTCATGGCGCTTACTACACCTAACCCCCTCGACTTTTTGACTGCAATGGGGATAGGATTGAGTATCAGAGTAAAATACTACCACAAAGAGAGTTGTCCTGGCGAGACATTTGAACGTCTGGTTCTAGCGTGCAGCGCCAAGTGGCAAGGAGCGCACAAAGCGATCAAGTTGTCAAGGTTGTTATTCTCAGGAGCAAAGTCTGCGTGATGGACTGTAAGAGTTGCCATCGTCCATTCGGAGCGACTTAGGGTTTTAGGTCTTTCTCCAGGACGAAAACAGAGGCGATCGCAATGCCGACATCTCCATCCAGCAGCTTCTCTGACTGCAAGAGAAATTTCGTTCCAGTTGCTTGGGTATCTTTTTCGGACAATTGGCATTTTCAAAGAACTTTTTACAGCCCCGGTTTTAGCATACCAGAATCAAAGTCACCCACACTAAACTCTATGGGCTATTTTTTCACTTACTAGTAAATTATGATACTATGTATAATTAAATTTTATCTAAAAATGTATCTTTCTACCCTAATACTCAGTATTAAATTTATCTTTTGCTAAATATTTACATCCATCAGGGATATTGATTTGCTGGATAAAACTGCCCAGTATACCCGTCAAAAACCAGTTCTTCTGCTTCTTCTAATTCATGATTAACTGAAGTGGATAGTCTTTCCTTTTTGGCACTTGGTCTATCTTCCCAAATATATTTGTGATAACAACGCTTGCAGACTGTGCCATCCGAGTTTTTATAATACCACACCGGATTTTTCTTGCAAATTCTGCATAAAAGCTGCTTTATCTTTCTTTTAGATTTTTTACTTTTCGTCATTGGCTTTTATCCAGGTTAAAACTTTTCTCAGAGCAAAGCTTTACTCTTATTCACACCACCTTTCTTTTTAAGATAGCGTAGTAGATTATTGAAATTATAGCCCTAGCAGTGTAGTAATGATTTTATGTACAACCTGGATTTTTCAATATTTATTTTTTAAAGTGACATTTCCGCTTTACTTCTAGAGTTAGTAGAATTTCTGCTGGCAGTTTTTTCTTGCGTCATGGGAATATGTTGTTTGGGAGTATACTTATTAGATATAGCCTCTTGCCGCCAAGAAATTAGGTCTTTCATTATTTCCTTGAGTGGTGGCATTTTGATTTGTTCAGTTGAAGAGTCCAACTGCTGTTGAGCTAATATTTGAAAATACAGTTCTCTCTGTTCGGTAATCGATAGGTTCCCCTGAAAATATTGCAGGTTCTGTCTAATTTGCTCATTTTCTTGTCTGATACTAGAGTGCCACTTAGAACCGCCCTGAGTCTCTAACTGGTTCCAAGCTTTTTGAATTGCTGGGTGGAGAGGGACTTTAATCTCAGAGACAGACTTCTTTGAATGCTGCTGTTCTCTGGAGTTTTCAAGAACGTGATTTAATTCAAAAGCTTTAGCATTTTCTGAGATGAATTTTAACTGGGCTAAATCCCAATCGCTGATGTTTAATTTTTCCACTTGCTTAGTTAAACCTGCATCTGTTTTTTGCAGAGTAAAAAATAATAACTCTTTCCTTTCTCCACTCTGCACCGTTTTATAAAGAGAAAGATTTGCTGTTCCTGCTTCTATGTTCCTCGTTCTCGAAATAGTGTATTCTCCCACAGTGAGAGTATCTGTGTTGGCTTTTTGTAATGCTGAATTTAGCAATCCCAACATCTCAGTTTGTCTAAAAGATTCTAGAGTTTTAAAAGTGCCAGCAGGGGCGAGAGAACCAAGATTATTAGCAACATCTCTCAAGTCTGCATTTGCTAATTGGGGCAGTTTTTTACCCGATTCTAGTCGCTCTGCTACCATTAAAAACTCCTGTCTTTCCACTGGTAGCATCTGTGTAGGAGGAATTGTGATTTTTATCTTCCCTTTAGAGTTTTCAGTAAACTCCATCAGAGGATTGGCAAAGTTAGTAAGCTCATCGCGACGGCGGTGAATGCTGTATTTGTCTCCTTGCTGTCGAATCACGAACGCATCGCTTCTGTAAATTCTACTGCCATCAGGATTAGTTTCTCCATACACCTTGAGCATTTCCTTAGCAGCTTTAGCAATGTTGGTGTTTTCCTGTTTTTGGCGCTGACGTTCCGCACGACTGTTAGCAACAGCTTTCTTAATAGATACTTCTACTTCCCTCACCCAGTTTTTGGTTTGGGGACTGACTTCTTTGGCAGAAGCTACTTCATCGTAAGTGTACTCAAAAGCTGACTTGCGTTTTGATTTGTCAGTGTCTTCCTCAGTCACCTTCTGGGCAGCACTTTGGTTTAGTGCCTGCGCTGGATTATTTACCGTTTCTTGGAATGTATCATTAACTTGTGACTGTGGTTCGGTGTTCGATTCTACTTGGTTAACTTTAGTGAGGGCCAAAATTTCTTTTGACTCTGCTGGCGGTCGCCCTTCTTCGCTAAAATCATGTGGGTAGTCTTCTTCTGGTGGTTCTGGAAGTGGTGCGTTTTCATCCCAGATAATCACTGAGTCTTCCCAGTCTGGATAGTAGTCTTCTACACCTCTATTTTCAATAGTGCTTTCTTCTGTTTCAGGGGATTGAGAAGCAACACTATCAACAACATGCTCTTCAATCTCTTCATCAATAATTTCTGTGAATTCTGCTCCTGCTGCTTCTATAATCTCAGAGGCAGGTGGTAGTAGATTAGGAGTAACTATTTCGTAAGCTATATCAATTATTTCTTCAGCATTTAAATTCTCTGTCACCAAATTGGTAAGGCATTGTCCCTGCCAATTTTGGTGGTAAACTACAAGCTTTTCCCCAAATTCAGTCGTAACAATTATGGCTAAAGAACAGTTATTTTGGACTTTATCAATATCTACCGCCTCTCCCATTGCTTCTGTCAGCATTAACCGCCTTGCGACAGTCTGTGCTTGAAAATCTGTCATTTTGGCAGATTCCCACTTCCATGCACCAGGACATTGCTCATCTGGCACAAGTCGATATTTCTCACTACCAACTTTTACTTCTATATTAGATAATTGCTCTTTTTCTTCCTTCAATTTCTCTAATAATCTCTCCAACAGAGCTTTCATTAACTCTATAAATTCTGAAGCCAGATATCTAAGATTAATAATTGTGTTATCAACTGTATTTTGATAAGCAGTTGCTAATTGGATTACTCTTTCATCAAACATGGTGGTTGAGGAAGCCTATCTAAAATAACTTTGTCTTTAACTTTCACAAACACTAATTGGTTGTCGAAGAAAATCTCAATGAGGTATGGAGGTGCTAAACACTCTGGATAGATGTCGCAATAAGTTGCTTGGGGAATTTTTCTATTGTGCCAATACACCAGAATCCCATCATGAAAATGTGCCTCAATGTAAGGAGGATATCGGTAGTTCCATCTGGGTAACTTTTTGGCTTTTTCAATTCTTAATATCAACTTAGAATTATTTGGTAATAAGTTATGCATCTGTTACAAAAATCCTTTATATGCATCCACTGGTAGGGGTGCAGCACCTGCTTGAACAGGCTGTTGGGGAATAGGAAATAGCTGTTCTACTTCAGCAATTCGCTTATCCAAATCTTCCTGAGTGGGTCGCCTCTGAGTACTTTTTTGGGTTAGTTTTACTATTAGCTTTTCCCAACTCTTATCATTCTCTTTCTCAATATTTATCAGGGCTTTTGGCACTTTAATAACCTTCAACAATGGCACAGAAGCTTCCGAATTGTTGGAGTATGCTGGGTTGATGAATATGCACTTTCCAGAAGGCAGCTTCAAAAACTGGGCTGGCTCAAACAGCTTCCGCGTTTTTTCTTGCTCTGATACAGATGTAGTTGTTTTACCTCCACCAGTACTTTTCGATTTCTGCTTGTACTTGATTTCCTGATCTCCCAGATAAGCACTAAACAAACGTGCCGATTCTTCTTCCCCTGTGTTGAAGATGAACTTAGTACCACAAGCGCCCAGCATAGTTTTGGCTACTTCCTTGCCGTAGTATTTCTCTAGCTGTCCCATGTTCTGCCAGCCAAGGATACCGCAGAATCCTTCACTACGCGATTCGTTAAGCCATTTGAACAAATCGGGCAGATATAGAGAAGGCACTTCGTCTAGTACAACAATGAGGGGTTCTTTACGTTTTTTGGCGATCGCTCTGGCTACAGTCATGTGCAAGATGCTGCACAGTAAAGGCCCAACCGCATCTCTGCGTTCCCTATCCAAACCGAAAATAATCATCTGCTTGCCCTTGATGTTTAAAGGCAGTGTAGTTTTACCTACAAAACACCCCAAGGTGTTTTTCTTCATGAACCGAGTGAACATCAAACTGGCAGTACCAGCGATACCTGCCACAGTTTTCTCAGAACCAGCAGAACTAAACAGCTGACCAAAGGAAATCTTGATCCACGGGTTAAGATTTGCTGCCATTAACCGTTCTACCATGCGATCGCTACTAAGGATGGCAGCAGCAGTCATAATGTCTGGATACTCCGTTCCTTTGGTCAACATCAAAATGGCTTCGGTCAGCTGATCGCCCGCAGGGCCAAAAAAGGCATCCTCATTACTTGATGCCATCATCTTGAAGTTTTTGTTGATAACAGTTGCTAATTGACGGGCAGTTTCAGCATCAGTAGCATCTCGCAAAAAATCTAAAGGATTGCAAACTTCGCTTTCAGGGAAACCAGGGGCGAATACATGCACTTCATAACCCATCTTCTTAGCGTAGCTAGCAACCTTGGCTTGGGTAGGATATTTGAAATCATATAAAACGATTGGGAAGCCCTGGTCAATTGCAGAATAAATCATGGGATTAATAGCAGAAAAAGATTTACCGCTTCCAGGCGCACCAATGACAGCAGTCCCTCTCTGCACATCGGGTATGTATAATGGTGTTCCCCCACTTCCCTTCTCTCCTTTCGTTCTTTCATCCTTGAACTTATGTCTGCCAATATATAGTGTGGCGCTATCACATTTCGGGGATGCAATTTGTTTAATAGCCTTTTTTCTAGCTTTAGCAGTCTCCTTCCTACCACCAAAATAACTGGTAGCCAATTTGCCTTTCTTTCCTCCAGAAAGCATGGAAAAAGCAGCAATTCCTAGCAAGCATCCTGCTAAGATAATGCCATTAGGACTGAATAAGCTGTTTGTATATTTGCCTATAGGAGATTGAGGATTTTGGAGGTCTTGAATAAAATTTGTATCACTCATCAAATATTAATTTAATTTACTATTTGTATCAAGATTGATTGTGAATAAAGTTGAATATAGAATTATCACTAATTCTGTATTCAACAATAGTGTCTTAAGAAAAAAATTAGTTAGATTTAGAGCTTTGGATAACGTTGAGAGGAGTACCAATAAAAATATAGGATTTCTCTTTATAGGGGAGAAAAGGGAAGGGGCCAATGAAGTAGGGAGAGCAGCCAAAATTGACAAATGAGCTGCGTTTGCAAATGCGGAAGAACATAGCAGTGGTAATACTGCCATCCTTTTCATTTACATCCCATATCACTTGTTTAAATGCCTTTCCAAAAGGATGTCTTCCTGTTGGCTCTTTTCCCCCATTCAACTTACCTAGTATTCCATATCCACCGCGAACATTTTGAAACTTACCACTCATCCATTGAGCGCCTGTAAGTCCTTCTTGACCTGACAATTCTATATGAGCGCAATTTTGAGAGCAGGGTACATTAAATCCTTCTTGGTAACTGCCACTTATAGAACGTTGGCGATTATTTTCTACTTCTTTCAATGGCAAATCCACTTTCCCTATGATATCTCCTTGAGGTATTGGGATAATAGGGAAATTGTTAAAGCTAACTTCGTTAAGTCCAGGCACTTTGGAGATGGTTGCATTCTGCCAGTTAGTAAATTTCTTTAGTAGTGTTTTCTCAATACCTGGGATTGAGGAAAGTTTGTATTTTGAAAGGTCAATTTCCCCTAGTTCAATATCTTTCAAATCCGGGTTTTGCTGTATTAATTCTCCAATCGTTTGGTTTGTGGTGACTCCTTTACTTAATATCTGCTCAACCAAGTCTTTGATTGGCGGCACATCTACTACATATTCATCAGCTAATTTGGGGATTGCTTTAACCAACTCAGGTACTGTCTGCCATTTGACAATTGAGAAATCAGACAACTTAATATTTTTTAGGGAAATGCTACTTAGTTTCTCAATATCCTCTAGACTAAAATTCTCTAAACCAAATACTTCTTCAAAATCTCCTAATTCCATCACTTGGTCTAGGCTTTGTCCTGCTTTCCACAGTCTTTTCGATTTATATCCAGGAATATTAGCTTGAGGCAGTTCAATACTGCCATCATTAGAGAAGACAAACGACTTAAAATTGATATTGTCCCAATCAGGAATTGGAGCATTATTTAATAATTTCGTAGGGATAGTGGGAGTATTGGAAGAAGTGGTTGCTGTTGCTTTTTGACTTCCTAAAAAATAACTCAGTAAATTACCAGGACGAAAAGCTAAAAAGCCATGCATAGCTAAAGAAGCTAATAAACCAAAAAGCATCCAATATTTGAGATTGGTATTGGGACGATGACAAGATTGGTTATGTTGTTGATTATTGGTAGTTTTGATTAACATTTTTAGGCAGTGTTGAATGACGAAAATTTGTAAATTTTACAGTTGAAGTTTGAGGTGTTAATGGTGTTTGTCTTCAGAAGTCGGAATGTGGAAGTCGCAATTAAAGACTATTTTTTAACTTCTGACTTTCGACTTATTACTTCGGACTTGATTGATTGAAGGTTTAACTCTTGAATTTTGCGGCTGAGAACCTAGTTCTAATAGGCGTTCTACAAGTTTTTGAGAGACTCTTGCACTCTGCGCCGCAGTAGTGAGATTTTTACCAGCCTCTAGTTCCTCTACCAGCTTTTGCAGTTTCACCCATAGTGGATTTGTGGCAGTAATCCACCTGTTTTTTGCAGCTACCTGTATACCCCTATTGATGGTGGCGATCGCAATTGAATCTGGAGGTGTTGCTTCAGCTTTGGTTACGTCAGGAGTAATTTGCACGCTTGCGTAGGTTGGCGAACCTTTGCCCATCACTACCCGAAAGTTATAGATATTCCTCTCCCCTCCTTGCATCTGTGTCACCACCGTCAAATGAGCGGCGTTGGTAGCAGTGGGTATTCCTCTAATATGTAGAGGTTCAATTTGTCTGAGGTGGATTAGTCCAGCTCCTGGGTTTTTGCACTGCTTGTTGTCAAGTCCTTCTAAGCAGCCATCTACATCAATTAGCACTCTGGAGGGGTCATCCAACCACACCCGCTTAATGGTTTCTCCCGTCTGGAAAAATGATATCGATATCCCATGTCCCGGCCACACATGTACTGTTTGTAGTTTGGCTTTGGTGCCACTTACTTGACTTTGGGGAATGGTGCGGACAGAACGAATACCACTATTTGCCAGTGATGGCGAACAGTCAATAGCTGTAATCAGAGATATAGCCAATCCTAAAATCCACAGTTTCCTTTTTGTCATAGTTGCAATGACCTATTGACTGTAATCAGAATTTTTGTGCCTTTTTTAACAAACCAAATGTTGGGTCTTTTGGAGATTTCCTCTAGAGCTTTCTGGTTACGTGCTTTGACTTGTTCTGAAACAGCACCAAATGCTCCTGACAAAAATGCAGCACCAATAGATTGTTTACCATTGCGACTTGTCTGCACACTACTAAATCCGCCATCAGACTGGGAAATGCTAGTTTGTACATCAGGTTGGTTAATAATTTCCCCTGCTTTAGCCAATCCCGACACCAACCCTAATCCCACATCCAAGCTAAATATTTCTCCCCCTTTATTGTGATACTGACTGGCGATTAAAGGGTTTCCGCCTTTTCCTAATACTGCAATTGTTCCAGGGGACACTGGGTATTCAGTACCATCTTTGAGAATTGCAGTCACTTGTGCGATCGCCCTACCATTTGGATCTACTCCTTGCATTTCAATTGATAAGAGGGTGCCTACTGGTATCGCTTCTTTCCCAGTGTTGCTTTTTAATGGTTCGGTCAGTCGAGCCACAAATTGGGGTTGGGGGTTGCTGGAACGACTACCAGGCGACCAAATTAATGGAGTCTGCAAAGTAGCAGCTGCATGTTCTCCTACCACCAAGTACTGCTCTTGCTTACCCTCAATAATTCCAGCTTCTTCTGATGAATAATCTTCATTGGAACTATTATCGTTTAGCTCATCCTTATTTATAGAAGCTACAGATACTACAGGTGTCCACTTGGGCTGAAGCTGTTCTATTTCGCCACTTGTGGAAGCAGTTGTGTGATTAGAAGGGATGTTTGCAACTTCTTGTGTTTCTGTGGTAGAAGTGTGGCGATCGCTAGACCTGCGTCTAGGTGTATAGTCTGTGTCATCCGTGTTATCTGAGCTACTCTCGTTCTCAATAGAAGCTACATTTGCCATGTAGTCTATTCGTCCAGCACTCCCCAAAGAACGTAGTCTCTCTAACTCTGCCAAGGGATCTTGGAGAGTAGTAACTTCAGTTTGAGGGAGTGTAACCTGTGGTTTTGGTATTGGTGGTGAAGAATAAAATGGTGTTGTGCGCGGGGTAGATGTAGGAGACACATTATTTGCTACTACCTGTTGAGTCCCTTTAGCAGTCGTAGTTTGTGGCAGCTTTTTCAGCTTGTTTTTTTTCTCGTAAGGAGTCTCAATAGGTTCTTTTAGTGTTTTTTGACCATTTAATTTCGCTAGCTCATCTGCTTGTCTTTGCAGTGCAAGCTTTGCATACACGTCTCCATCTTGTTTAGTTTCTTTTTTATCCTCAGTAGCAGTTTGTGTTGCTGCTACTTTTGGTTCCTCTGTCTTTTTAGCTAAGTTCCCATTCATAATAGGTGCTAAAAAGAGATATATCAGAAAAGCAATTACTCCTATCCCACCCCCAACTACTCCAAACCTGGTATGGGGAGAATTAACTATTGAGTGTTTTGTTTGTACCAGGGCTGGATCTTCTTCTTCTACAGAATATTCACCATCATCATCTTCTAGTTCTGACCTAGAATTTTCATCATCTTCCTCTAACTTTAAAAGACTATCAACTGTACTTTTTTTCTGCTTGTTATCATCAAAATCTGTCTTAGATAAAGAGGATTCATTATCATTTTCTAGTTGGAGGATAGTATAATCTTGGCTTTTACCGTGTCCGTTATTTTCAAAATCAGTTTGAGAATCACTCATATTTTTTAGGTATTATTGGTTTTTCTGTAAGTCCAAATCAACGATTTCAGTAATCTCTAAACCAGAGCGGCGAGCCTGATAAATTTTTTTAGCCATCTCTGTTGTATCTGGAAGCGATTGGGGGGTATTGACAGCTTGGATTGTGATTGTTTTGTTAAAAGCTATCCCACTTCCAGCATTGTCTTCTTTAGAAAAAGTGACGAGAGTCGCGACTAAATCAACCTGCCATTTTCCTGACCCAATTTTTCTGGGTTCACTTACATAACGAGGAACTAAAGATGTTTGAATGCTTCCATTAAATGCGCCAACAGGAGTGAGTTCTGCAAGTTTCTTCAAAAAGCTAGCTCTAAAATCCTCTTTGTCTGTCAGTGCAAATGCTGCTTCCCAAGCTTTTGTTGTTACCCTGCCAGTACCTTTTGTTAGTTTGATTTCAACCCCTGTATCAGGTTTTGTGACTACTTCTCCATCAAAGGAATTTGATTGTATTAATCCATCCCAATTGAACAGTTTAACCATTGAGTCACTAACAAACTTCTTAATGACTTCAGGAGAACGTTCTTTAGATTCAAAAGCTTTGACGTTTACTGTATTACCGTCAGCAAGCTGGATTAAGGAAGGTGCTTCTTTGCGAGCTAGGCTTGAGGTTGCTCCATAATTAACTATTTGAATTAGGAATGATAAAGCACTTAATGTGAGGGAAGAAACTGCAACAATTGCGATAGGATTGGAGACTGATTGTCCAGAGCTAAGTAATCTTAACGGTTGTTTGTTGTTTATAGCTTTGGTTTTCTGTAGCATTTTTAATTAAACTTATTTTTTGACTGTTTTGCTAATTCTGCTAATAGTGGCAGAGAGTGCAACGTTACCAGCAGCAGTTGCGCCAGTGGCAATCCATTCTGCACCTTTAGTTAGTTGTGTCAATACTGCCATTCCTGCTCCAGCTGCAATTCCAGTGGCTAAAAATGGAGCCACAATTCCGATAAATGCTAAAAAAATCATTGGTTGGCTGGCTTGAGCAGTAGCTACTAATTGTCCTGCTAAACCTAAAATGATATTGAAAGATAATTTGGCAATCGCAATAGTAAAAAATCCTGTTAGCCATCCAATAATTGCTTTAGTTCCTATCGGCATCAGAGAACCACCTACTGCCAACGGCCCAATCAAAGCTGTTAAAAGAAACGATAATTCTAAGCCCCATTGATAAGCAATATTTAATGCTAGTAAAAGAGTAGTTATGAGACTGGTAACGACAGTACCGATCGCAGCACTAGATGCCGCAGTTAGTTTATTGGCAATTCCTTCAACAGGATTGTTACCACCATCAGCTTCTTGGGCTGCTTGGTCAATTTTATCTAACCCTTGCATTACCCAGGCTCCTATTCCTTCGCCTTTATTCCCTTTAAAAATATCGGGAAATTTTGCTTGTAACTCTTCTTTAGCTTGCTTGAGGCATTCTATTTGTTCTTCATTTGACAGTTGAGCAGAACGACATTGTTGGATAGCGTTACCCACAGCTGCTTCTACAGCCGCTTGTCCTATGCCTTGTTGGTACGCCGCTCTCAAGTCTGCATCTGCTGCTGTGTACTCCAAGATGTAATTATTGACTGTATTAATGTACCCTCGCAGCATCAAAGTGGTGCTTGCTAACATTTTTCCGTTGTTGGTCAGAAGTAAGGCAACTAATAGGGGCCATATCAGTTCGGAAATTGCTCTATGCTCCTCACCATTCAGCATTTGTTTGCCCCATTGCACCATAAACAATGCCAGAGAACCTACTGCAAACAGCACCCCAAATTTACAAAGAGAAGCATACAACCCACCAGTGAGTGTTTGTTCCCACAGTTGATTAAACCCATCTGCTACTAAGCTGGCTCCAGCAGCAGCATTTTCTAATAACTGTCCAGCACCAAAATTATTAGCTGCTATTATTGTTTGCCCAATCATATATTTGCATTTGTAGAACTGGGGTATCATCAACTACTTTCCAAATGTGAGTAGTTGATGATGGTTTAGTAGTTAGGTGGGAATCCCACGTAAGGTCAAGTCAGAGAGGCGGGGAGCAGGGGAGAAACCCCACACCACAAATAAATGAGAGCATTTACAGGTGCTTACTTGTTACTGATGTAAGACGGATCTAGGCGGCTCCATCCACTAATTTCTAGAAATTGGCTAGTAACACCAGCAGTTATTACTCTTTGAGTACGGTTCTGCTCAGTCCCGTTTTCTGCAATTTGGGAAAGCATCAGGTTAGTGTACTGAGTATCATTGCGTTGCCGTAAGCCATCAGTTCGCAACTGTCCCAGCATTGATACTACTTGAGCATTTTGAGCAGCGATCGCTTTAAGAACGTCTTGGGAAGAATCTGCGTTTTGAGCGTCTTGAGCTAGTTGTTGAACATTATCCGCCGTCTCTTTAGTAGCATCAATTTCTGCTTTCGTCCGCTGTTGCCCCTCTGAATTTAGTACACTGGCGACTGATGCTCTAGTTGTAGTTCTCTGTAGTTGTCTTCCAACTTCCACAGCACCAATGACTGTGCTGGTTTCTGTAAAAGTACCTCCTTTCGCTTTGACTTTTTCTGCTAACTGCTGCGCTGCTTCAGTAGGATCTGGCTGCTGCATCTCTCCTTGTGAGTCTTCAAGCACAGCCAAAGCATCTTGTTGCAGATTTCCCCAGCTTGTTGTGATTTCCTCCTCAAGTTTAGCGGTGATACCTTTGAAGTATCCGGTAAGCTGTCCCAATACTGTATCGAGAGTTTGGTTGATATCTAATGATATTTCCAAAGCATAACTGGGCAATGTTGTTGCTAGCAAAAGCCCTATCACAGCACTACTTATGATTACTTTTCTCTTGTTGATTTTGAGTTTCATCACATTACCTTTTTGGAAGTTTAATTGTGGTGGAGAAGCATCTATGCCACCTTATTTAAGTTTTTTATTGAATTTTTATTTTGAGTAAGTTTAGATTTGGCTTGATTTAGTAGTTCGTATGCTTCGTCTGTCAATTCTTCTCCACGAATCATCTTCACGTATGCCTCAGAAAAGCGCACCATTCCTAACATTGGATTATCTTTATATTTGGTGAGGAATAATGTTCTCAACTCTTGTTCTTGAGGGTTATTAGCAACTGCTGCTAACAGACAGTAGGCTGGATAATATCGACATAAAGTAAATTTACCATTATCATCAAGCAACCACTGAGAGTAAATACTTTCTTTTTTGGGGAAGAAAGCTTCTGTGCTGTTACGAGAGATGATTTCATAGGGATATTTAAAATGTTTAATAAAAGAGTCTACAGCACTAGTTTGAATCCGTCCTATTAACCTGGTTGTCAAATTAGCAAAAATTTTTGGAGCTGACTTACTTTGATAGATACTATCTGGTTCTTGGGCAGATAAAATCACTCGAATACCAGCTTTTGCACCATTGGCACAGAGCCTACCAATTAGCTCTGCAATCGCTTCAAACTGAAAGAGAATTGGTGCTTCGTCTAAAAAGAAAATAGAGGCTTTTGATGATAAAGCGCGACGCAGCGCTGCTGCATAGGCACTCAATGCAAGTATTGCTGCATCTCCCTCATTGGCAAGAGAACGTAGGGCAAACACTAGTAACTTAGCATCTGTACGAAAGCTAGAAGGTCTGCTGATAGATTGACCTACTCTACTGTTGAGCCAAAATCTCAATCTTAATCTAATTTGGTCTAATGCTTTGAGAATATCTTCACTATTGTTAGTAATGGTGTCTAATTTGATGTACCCAGGAGAGCAGTAATTGTAAAAATCTTCCAGAGTTGGCGTATCGTTCCACTCTGGCGTTCCTAATCCCTTTTCTAGAGCTTCTTTATATCTTAGCTTAATTTCATCATCAGCAAAAAAAGTTTCAATAGCCAAAGTCAGAATACTCTCAATATTGCTGACCATTGTTGAGTTCATCCCAATGGGATTAGTTCCCAACACCATTGTCATTAATGTTGATTTTAAAAACTCCTTAAAGTCTGTTAGTCTCTCCTTCCTTAACTCTGGATTTAATCCTCTTAAATCAGGTAATTCAAATAAATTATTTGCCTCTTTGGAGATATCAAAATATGCTCCATCTTCACCCATAAAATTGGTGTAATCAGTAAAAGTACTACTACCATCTGGCTTGGGATAATCCAGGGCAACAACAGGAATATTTTGAGCTAATGCAGGAGTTAACAGTCCAGCAACTAGCACAGATTTACCAGCCCTTGTTGTACCGAAAACAGCAAGATTTTTGTGGTTATTGTAGAGGTCGAGGTGGACGGGAGTACCCCCTTCTTCAGCAATTAATTCAAAGCCAGACATGTCCCCAGTTGCTGTTTTGATCAGAGGCATCAATCCCGGCACTTCCTCACTGAAATAAGGCAGTCGTCTATTAAAGGGTTTGGTGAGCAAGTTTTGCCAAACAATTGGCAGACACTGCAACCAAATCTTCCATGCATACTCCATTTCTCGCACAACAACAGCAGGGCGAAGAAAGCAACTGGAGATATAGCGACAAGCTTCGTCTAACTTTTCTCGCTCTTGACGATGGACGAGGAAGACAACGGCGGTATGGATTGGCACAGCACCTTTGTAGATTGTTTCCTGTGCGGCGATCGCTTCCTCCATATTGAGGTTAGCTTTTACATCCACACTGTTATTCTCCGCCGACATAGCACTGGAGACGATAGATTGTTTGGTAATTCGTTGCAATGCTGTTTTCGCCAGCCCTTCATTCGCCCTACTCAGTTGGCAGATAATCTCGGTGTCGGAAACTTTGTCTCTAGCAATTAGCTCCCACAAATACCGCAACTGAGCATATTCGTCCACCCAACCCGCAGGCTTTTCTGTGAAAGTAAGCGCACCTATATAGTGGTTTTGGAGATAAACCCAAGCTCTGTCTAAGAAGGGAACAGACTCTTCCCTTTCCAAAATCAGATGGCGGATATGAAAGTCACTGTTTTGCTCCTCCCTGACTCCATCTTCATCCAAAATTAGTAAGTGCGGTATGTTAGGGGGGGTGCTGGTATTAAACTGTTTCCACAAAACTGCCCATATCTGGTCAGCACTTAACGCTTTAAGACTCAACCCCATTTTGTTGGTGAGGGTCTGTTCCCAAAGTTGAAACCCAGAAGTAAAAGAGTTTTTGAGGATTGATTCGACTCTTTGATATCTAACTTGGTGAATTTGACCAGTGAATTTGTCCCAAGCATCTTTTAGGTGCAGAATGAATTTTTCTACAATATCTGCGGTCTTTCCATCTTCACTTCCTGATACGGTGTAGGTACAGTAGATTCTGAGAAACTTGTTTTTGCGAGTACCATTTTTGGTCAGTTCCCTGATTCTCAGTCTTTGTGACCTCATCAGTAGCATCAATTCATCCCTAGAACATCCCGTTTCTATGGCTTTTAGTTCCTGTTGGCGATCAAAATCTTCAGTGAAAGAACCGAGATGGAGGGTAAGTGTTTCTCCGTAGGGGATTTCTTTAAGTCCAGCTTCTATTCCCTCGAAAATCGGCGCAATTTGTTCTTCTGGTAAAGAGGGGTGAATACCTTGACAGTCAAAACAGAATTTAATTTGCAGTCCATCATTCTTTTTCAGAATAATTGCTCCAATATTCTTTCTTCCCCCAATTGAAATGCTAGCAATAGCTGCTACATCAGTTAAGTCCTCAAAAGGAGTAAGGCGTTTAGCTACTGCAATTTCCTGGGTGGAGATAGTTTTGATTCCTACCTTATCTTTAGGCGTTTTTCCATTAATTGAAGCACTCATGATGACGAACCGTTTTTAACTATACAAGGTGAATACTTATTTTCGGCGTCTCGCTTTTTTTCTAGGACTTAATGTTGGAGTTTGTGGTTGTTGAACAAGAGAGTAATAACGTTTGTGTCCTCTGGTAACTCTGGGAACTCCTACAAATTTTGATAGCCAGATTTTGTTGCTAGTTAAAGTCCACCATGTAGCCCATCCCCAAGCAATTACTAACCCAGTTACTAACCAAGAAGCTTGCAACATTCCCTTGCAAAGTAAGTACGAAAGCATTGCAATTGCTGACCAGGGGAATACTTGATCTGCGGGAAATGGGCCAATTCTGGGCTGTTCCCCCAAAACTCTGTTAACTGTTCTAAATTCTCTACTCTGCTTCGACATAAGTACTTAGACAGAATTAATTACACACATTGTTTTTCTATTCCCCGTTCCCTGTTAAGAGTTCCCTATCTCCACTGATGAATTTAATTTTGTCTGACTACTTATCTATTTGGATTTTGGAGGTAGTTCCAGTCCAAAAATGACACTGGAACTTACTTACGATTAGAAGGTGTAATTATACTGTGCCAGTACCAGCACCACCACCAGTAACTAATCCTGCAAGAATGTCTCCAATCACTACTGTCATCGCAATAATCAATGGTGTTCTTGCTAAATTTTGCCAATCTTCATCATTCCTGTTAGCATTCACAATCCTCACTAAGGAAATGCCCAAATAGACTAGAAACAGCCCCCTCAAAACGTTAAAAACGAGTTTAATAGCATCTGCTGAAATACCTGTAAAAGCACCTGTCATCCATGTTTCTGCATTATTTAAAAATTGTGCAGAAGCTGGGGCTGTGGCAAAGTCTAGCATAAATATTACTACTACAATCGCCAACAAGATTCCATATAAGTTAATCCCCATTTTTCGCTGCAACTTCTCAAAGTTGGTTAGTAGTTTGTTGGCTTCTTTGGGGATTGCTATAACAATAGCGGTGAAGAACATTAGAGAGGACATAATTAGGTGATGTATGGAAATATCCACAATCATCAGTCCCCCTGCTGCTACCATCAGTAGAGCAATTGAACTTTTACCGTTAACTGCACGGCGTGATACAGTTGGTTTATTTTCGATTTTTTCGTAGCAGTGAATGTGGCTATTTTCGTATTCAGGAGTATCGTTTCTACTCATGTTTAAGTCTCTATAAATGCTTCTGTGTAAGCATTATTTTGTAATATTTACTTTTCCTAGTCTGCTATCAAATTTCGTATTTATAGATATAAAATTATGGTTATTTAGATTTCAACAATTTGTTCTATAACCAGGTTATTTTAAGGTTTTTGCTTCGCTCTATCAATTGATATACGTAACGTTTTGTGTTTTTGTTAACATCGTTTTGTAACTATCGACGAAATCACAAGGGTTTCAACACATAATTCATATTAAATGTCAATCATAAAATTTTATGAGTGAACAGCTAGTGAAAAAAATCCTAATTCTAGCAGCAAACCCTAAGGATATTGGTAGACTGCGCTTGAACGAAGAAGTCCGTGATATTCAAGAAGGGTTGGGGCGCTCGAAATCGCGTGAGCGATTTATTATGAAGGGAGAGGTACAAAGAAAGGATATTACTGAAATTTTCAAAGAGCATGGGATTGTTCTATCAAGGGATCAACTTGATAAGGCACTGGATTTTATTAAACAATTTGGTGTCTTGCAAAAGTTAAAAAATGGTCATTTTCGCGTGTTATCTGGTTATTTAACTGACGCTATAAAAACTAATGACCCTGATCCCCTTTTGGAATCAGAGTTAGGTAAAGGGAGGGCAGGCTAATGTCAATCCTAATTGCTCGCCTACAGTTGAGAAAAGATTTATGTGAAATTCTAAAATCCAATTATGTTGCCTTGTTAGGGCAACGTGGCAGTGGCAGTAAAACACTGATTAAATTAATTACCGCGAATGAGTCTCCTTTACCTGATATGAAATTCATTGCTGTGGCTCTCCCTCAAGGAGAACAAAACAGCGATCGCTTTATGGAGATATTCCTAAAGAACTTAATCAATGCATCTACCCAAATTCCTCCGCAACCAGAGCTAGTTAACAAAGTTAGGCAAACGGTTCAGGAAGAGGCAGCACTTCCCGTTATCTCCCGCGTGAAAAGTGTTGTAGATGTTTTGGGAAAAACTTCTGCTACGAATTATTTAGTAATTGTTTTACATGCTTTAGCTGATGTCTCAGAGCAACCATTAAAAGAATTACTATTATTACTGCGGGAATATCATAACCAAATAGAAATCCCTAACTTAGGTGGTGAAAAACTGCGGTTTCTGGTGGTTGGAAGCGCTCGTCTCTGGAATCTTTGCTGTCATAAACCTTCTGAAGAAGAATCTCCTTTCAATATCGCCCAACGAGTTTTCATTAGGGGTCTTTCTTATCAGGAGGTTCAAAGCAAATTTAAGGAACTTGGAATTGAACAAGCCGTAAAGTTAAGAGATTTGGCTGATGGAGTTCCCTCACTGGTTGAATTAATCAGTAAAGAAACAGAAGATTTTGAAGATTTATCTAGTTGCTTCGCTCCTTTGGAAGACAGTTGGAACTCTTTATCATTTCCTGCTCAACAAGCTTTAAAAAAGTTAGTAGAGTTAGCCCAAAAATTTCCTAGCTGTAAATTAGATAATCAATGTCGGCACATTGCCAAATTTGAGGATTCAACAATCTGGCAAGAGGCATTTTGGAGAGGATTTTTAAAAGTAAGACATGGAGAAGTAACTTGGCGTTCTCCTATTCATCAGGCATTCGTTATAAACCAGGCAAAGATAGAGACAGATATGTCTAAGTCTACACTGCTCAAAAATAGTTTGCTAGAGCGAGTAGAAAGCCTAGAAAAAACTTTAAAAGGTCGAATGAATGCTAGAAAATTAGCTGAATGTACGGAAGAATTAGTCTCTCTTGCTGTGCATTCAGGTAATGCTGAATTAGTTCCTTTATTGGAGATGATACTGGAGTGCAAGCCAATAAGTACTATCTTTGTGGAGCTAAAAAAAATAGCATTGAACTCTCCTAAACAATGGATTAGAGACCTAACAAAGTTAACAACACAGCCTCAAGCATCTTTTAACAAACTTCTGATTGAGGCTGTGTTGGTTAGAGTTGCTTACGATATCAGGATGGAGAAAAATCAACAGACAATTATTGTGTCACATGACGGTAGCACTATTCCTTATAATCCCAAGCAAGGGTTATCAGAGGATCAAGAAGTTATATTGGAAAATATGAATTTATCCGGTCAACAACATAAAAAATTAACAGATGCTTTACTGGATGCTTTTCCTGATAAGGCATCACTAGAGCAAATGTTATTATTTGAATTAGATAAAAGTCTAGATAGAATTGCAGGGGGTAGTAATTTACAAGAAATTGTCTTTAATTTAATCAAAATATCAAAAACTGAGAATTGGATTGAAGATTTAATTAACGCTGCACTTAACTCAAACCCTGGAAACCAACTCTTAAAAGATGTAGCTAATAAAGTATTGCCAAATCAAAGTTCAATGAATTACCACGATTTTCAAATATTGGTTACAGTAGACCGCAAGATTCGCGCTTCCTCAGAACAAGGGGACGAATGGGGCGAATTGCAATTGGATATGAACAGAATTAAACTGACATTAAAACTAATTGAGCAGAAACAGACAGATGCAGATTTGCTCAAAGGACTGGGTAGCGAACTCTACCAAGCGCTTTTTCCTACAGATGTTCGCGGTCAATTGCGGGCTACAATAGCAGGCGCACAAGCGCATGAATACAAGGTGCAACAGTGTCTTCCCAGCAAGTATTTGCAGGTATAGCTCCTAACGTAGTGCGTCGGGGAATACCCGCAGTAGTCGCTATGCAATATTCGATCCTCGACACTACTGCCAAACTGTTTGCTGACGAATTCTATCGCACCCTCGCTTTAGGTTGGCCCGTAGACGCAGCCATCCAGACAACCCGCAACGCTATTTCGATGGAAGTCGGATTGGATAAGCGTGACTTTGCCACACCAGTGCTTTATATGCGAGCTAAGGATGGAATAATCTTGAGTGGGTTATAGGAGCGTTTCTGGGTCAACTCCTGCTACAAAATTGTAGCGACGCTCATTGCAGCGACGACAAGCCAAGGCTAGATTATCAACCTCATCAGTACCACCGAGGGATCTTGGTATTAGGTGGTCTACTGTGAATCTTGTTGTGCAAATACGTTCTGGAGAATGGCAATACTCACAAAGATAATTTGCTCATCATGAAACTGTTACTGAAATTAATGTGGTTTAAACATACAACACAGGGAATACATATGTGTTGGTAGTAACCAGGGCATAGCCCTTACGGATGTTTTGTAATACCAACAATCGTCCCCGTCTTAATCCCCAACTTCGCCGCAGACCCAGCAGGCAACTCCAAAACACGGTTAACTGGTTGGATCGAATAGTAAAGAGGACAAGGTTCTTTAGGACAGGGTGACGCACCTGCAACTACTGTTTTGACTACACCATCTTGCAAAAAGATGATATCGAGGGGTATTTTTACATTTTTCATCCAAAATTGTACTTTCTGCGTTTTGCCAATCTCAAACAGCATCCCTCTGTTCTGTGGTAACGACGAACGGAATTTAAGTCCGTGTATCAACTCTTTTGGACTCTTGGCTACTTCCAGTTCAATTTTCTTGTCTTTCACCAAAGCGATCGCACTCACAGGCAGTTGTTGGGGGCGAGTGGCGATTATCGATAACGCGATGCTGCCTACTGCTAAACTAATTCCCGACACAGGACCCACTATCTTAAGGATAGAGAGTAGCAGTTGCATACTATCCAATTTTTGAGTTTGGGTTGTAGTTGTAGTTGCTTGTGTAGTTTTCATTTTGCTCAGTCTCCAAATATATCTACATGAGCGATCGCATAAATTGAGTCATCCTTCTTGGACGACGGCAAAGCTTGCAAATCTGCTTTATTTCTCATGCTCTCCACCCTGTCTGCTTCCCTAATGGCCAGAGGGTTAATTTGACGACGTTCCTCTAGGAGCGTCGCAACCGATATTTCCAGCGGCGGCAGTTCCCCATCTGTTGGAACAGTTATGTCTTGTGGAAACATTTGGCAGAAAGTGGTCGCTGCTGCTCTCTCTATAATCGTCTGTATCTCCGCCCCTACACAGCGGTTGGTTTCTTTGAGCAACCGTCGCCATTCCTCCTGTGTATATGGGTCGCCACTACAAAACCTTTCATCAAATCTGCTGCCATGCAGTTTGAAAATGCTGTGTCTCTCGCCGTAGTTGGGCAGGTCTACTTTGTAGAGATAGTCAAATCGTCCTGCTCTAGTAAGTTCTGGTGGCAACCACTCCATGCGGTTGACACTGGCAATCACAATCACATCGCTAGTGCGCTCCTGCATCCAAGTGAGCAACTGTCCTGCTAACCTTCTTGCTAAATCATCATCTCCAGCAAATCCTTTATCAAAGTCATCAAAATAAATGACAACTTCGTTGAGACGGTCTGCTAACTTCAATAGTTTTTTCAGTCTTGTTTCTGCTTCGTTACCATAGCTTCTAAAGTTGCCCCAATCTACCAGGATGAGGGGAACACCCAAAATTTGAGAGCATACTTTAGCAGAATGTGATTTGCCCGTACCTGGGGGACCCACCAACATTATGCCTTTGGGAACTCTTAGTTTATAAGCTTTGGCAAGGGGGCTAAAAAGTCTTTTGAATTTCTTAAAAGCCTCTTGCATCAACTCCAACCCTCCTAATGGAACTGATGGAGGTGGAATAAACTCGATTTCATAGAGTTTGTTGAGGAGATTTATTTTGTATTGCAATAGCTTTTTAGCTATTTCTTCTGAACTATCATCATGGAAATTAATTGATTTTAGCCCTTTAATAAAGTCTGAGACATATAGCCCAACACCACTATGGGCAATACAAAGAGTATCCATCTCGCTAAATTTTGGCGGCAAAATTTCTTCTGCTTCCTCATTCAAAGCAATTAAAATTTCTGAAGTATCCGGGAGTTCTTGAGTAAGAAGGGGAACTTGGGCAGCAAGTTCTGGGTGTAGGTCAACCTGTGATCCCAACACAATAGCGCACTTAATTGGGGCAGAAGCGCATTTGGTAAAGGAGAGATTGAGCAAATTGGACTTTACCCACTCAGACAATAAAAAAAACTGGGTTTCTTGAGGGATATTTGCACTAATCAAAGGGTGCAAGTTCTCTATAATTAATACCCCTCCTCCCTGATAATTATCCCAGAACTTCAAAATTCTAAAGTAGTCTTTTAACTCTTGCACTGGTGTAGAGATATATCCCTCAAAATCTTGAAAGGATACGCCTCTATTATTGGAGTATTCAACTTCCTTAATTATCTCCTGGCCCAGATTCCATAGGTAGCATTTAGTTCCTAAATTTGAACAACATTGGCAAATATATCGCAGAATTCTATATCTTTCCTGTAGTGGAGATTCGCAAATTATTACAGGCTCTCCTTCTTTAATTAATTTAGGAAGTTTTTCAAAGAAATATGATGGCATTTTATGTCCATAACTTTTTAACAAAAATCCTAATTCTGTTTTGATTAAATAAGTAGTATAAAACTGCGTAAAAATTTATATCATTTGATGTATGTGAGGTTTAGGAAAAAAATAGGTCAAGTTGCAGTTTTGGGTTAGGGATGAGTGTTTTTAGGATGATCCTGATGTATCGGCTCAATAAACAGGGGTAGCCAAGAAAAATAAAAAAAACGAGCGAGGAACACATAGCGTCGTAGAATATGACACATGACGCGAAACCAATCGAGTGAAAAGTTAGTAG
>JAESGT010000090.1_pt1 | contig 28398 bp, 23 predicted proteins | sample 9266261 | NCBI WGS metagenome assembly JAESGT01 (sample SAMN15741584, study PRJNA653494) | algae metagenome | isolation source: Pelatocladus maniniholoensis HA4357-MV3 and co-occurring heterotrophs from... | place: USA: Maniniholo cave near Haena, Hawaii | collected 2009-07-28 | reverse complement strand
TAATCATCTAAAAATACATCATTCGGCAAGAATTGAGCAACTTCAATTTCGGCGTAACCCCTCGCAATACTTGGCTAGTCTTGAGAGTATGCTCCTCTAGCAAGTTTTACCGCTCTAGTTTTTTTTGAAAGCATTCTACTTAATCAGTGTATTATATATGGTTTAAATATTACTATTTTTTATTTGCTATCTTTTCGATTCATAAAATAGGAAAACAAAAAATGTGCTTAGGTATACCAGGTCAAATCATCGAAATAACAGATCAAAATAACAAACTAGCTATAGTCAATGTCGCTGGCGTCAAACGTCAAATTAACATTGCTTGTATAGTTGATGATCAACATCCTTCCGAATCTTGCATTGGTGACTGGGTATTAGTTCATGTCGGTTTTGCCATGAACCGTATTAACGAACAAGAAGCAAAAGAAACATTGCAAATACTACAAGAAATTGCCGAAATCATGGTTAACAATTAGAGATTTTCGATAATTAATTAATAATATTATCTATTCTCATAACCACTAAAATTTATATGAAATATGTAGATGAATTTCGTGATTCTCAGAAAGCAAAAGCGCTAGTATGGCAAATAGAAAAATTATCTTGCCTGCTAGATAAAGATATTAAAATTATGGAAGTATGCGGCGGTCATACCCATTCTATTTTTAAATATGGCATCGAAGCAGTCCTACCCAAGGCAATAGAATTAATTCATGGGCCTGGTTGTCCGGTGTGTGTAATGCCAAAAGGTAGGTTAGATGATGCGATCGCGATCGCCCAAAATACCCACGTCATCTTTACTACCTTTGGCGATGCAATGCGGGTTCCTGGTTCTCAGACTAATCTGCAACAAGCGAAAGCTACAGGTGCAGATATCCGCATGGTTTACTCACCCTTAGATAGCCTCAAAATTGCCAAAGAAAACCCCTACAAAGAAGTTGTATTTTTTGCTTTAGGTTTTGAAACTACAGCCCCTAGCACTGCTTTTACTATCCTCCAAGCAGCAGCAGAAAATATTCATAACTTCAGCATGTTTTGTAATCACGTCCTCGTGATTCCTGCTTTACAAGCACTGTTAGATAATCCCGATTTGCAACTCGATGGATTTGTCGGCCCTGGTCATGTCAGTATGGTAATTGGTACTGAACCTTATCAGTTTATTTCTCAACATTATCACAAGCCAATTGTCATTTCAGGATTTGAACCTTTAGATATTCTCCAATCAGTTTGGATGGTAGTACAGCAATTAGTAGAAAAGCGCTGTGAAGTTGAAAATCAATATCGCCGATTGGTAGATAATAAGGGTAATCAATTGGCACTAACCGCCATGAATACTGTGTTTGAAACACGAAAAGATTTTGAGTGGCGTGGTTTGGGTAATATACCCTATTCTGGGTTAAAAATTCGTTCTGAATATGCCCAGTTTGATGCAGAATTGAAGTTTCCAATTCCTAATTTAAAAGTAGCAGATCATAAGGCTTGTCAGTGTGGAGAAATTCTCAAAGGTGTGATGAAACCTTGGGAATGCAAGGTATTTGGTACTGCTTGTACTCCTGAAACACCAATAGGAACTTGTATGGTATCTTCGGAGGGCGCGTGTGCAGCTTATTACAAATATGGTCGTTTTTCGGTAGTTGGAAAAGAAGGAGTGGAGGTTTAGTGAATTAAGAGATTGTTTGAAAAGTGATTGGCTGTAATTTTAATTACATTATTCCCCCCTCCCTTCTAAAGCTACGGTGTACACAGAAGTCTTATAAAGTTGCCTAGTAGCGTTTTGATCCCCCCTAACCCCCCTTAAAAAAGGGGGAACTAGAATCAAAGTCCCCCTTTTTAAGGGGGATTTAGGGGGATCAGAGGATTTGTGTGTACACCGTAGCCCTTCTAAAGGGGGGAAACAAGAGAAATCCGGTTCCCTCCCCTTGTAAAGGGGAGGGTTAGGGTGGGGTAAAAAATATTTGATACATCAATCATGACTTTTCAAACATCCTCTAAAGAATATTTTTGATTAACGAACCACAAAACACGCTGGGTGATCATATATGCACAAAAACCTATTTGATTTGTCCGAAAAAGTAGCAATTGTCACTGGTTCGGGACGCGGTTTAGGAAAAGTGATGGCTGTGGGTTTGGCGGAATTGGGTGTGAAAGTGATTGTTGGCGATCGCAATTTTGAAGAAGCCAAACAAACCGCCCAAGCGATCGCAGCTTCTGGAGGAATTGCAAGTGCAACTTTCGTTGATATTTCTGAAAGTGATAGTTGTAATGATTTAATTCAGTTTGCAGCTAATGAATTTGGACAGGTTAACATTCTGGTGAATAATGCTGGAATTGACATTATTAAACCCGCAGAATCACTTTCTGAGTCTGAATGGGATGAAATTTTGAATGTGAATTTGAAGGGACATTTTCACTGTTCGCAATTTGCTGCTGTGCAGATGATGAAGCAAAAAAAGGGTGGTTCAATTATTAATATTTCCTCAATTGCTTCTGTTGTCGGTATTCCTGGTTTAGTTGCTTATAGTGCTGCGAAGGGTGGAATTAACCAACTGACAAGGGTAATGGCGGTGGAATGGGCTGCGAAAAATATCCGCGTGAATGCGATCGCACCTGGTTACTTTGAAAATATCATGCTCGGTGCCAATGCAGAGCATGAAAAACTCGAAAAGCAAAAACAAATTATCACCTTTACACCAATGGCGCGTCGTGGAAAACCAGAAGAATTAATTGGCCCATTAGTTTTTCTAGCTTCCGATGCATCTTCTTATATTACTGGTGCTGTTTTATTTGTAGATGGTGGATACACAGCAGCTTGAAGAAACAGAGGAAGGGGGAAAACTTACATCTTGCACCTACCCCATATCCCGCCTGAGAATAAATTTATAAGTCCGTTGAAACGAACTCAAAGACTTTCCTAGTCAGATTTATCTGACTTTCGCTATCAGCCAAGAAATAAATTTCTTGGCGGGACGAAAAGTTGGTGCAAGATATGAAACAAGGAGGACAAGGGAGAAGAAATCGCCTTAAAACCAGAACATTGAGGTTTGAAACCAGAGCATTGAGGTTTAAAACGAGAACTTTCAGGTTTAAAACGAGAACTTTCAGGTTTAAAACGAAAACTTTCAGGTTTAAAACGAGAACTTTCAGGTTTAAAACGAGAACTTTCAGGTTTAAAACGAAAACTTTCAGGTTTAAAACGAGAACGTTGGGGTTTGAAACTAGAACTTTTAGGTTTAAAACGAGAACGTTGGGGTTTGAAACTAGAACTTTTAGGTTTAACTCTTAACTCTTGACTATTGACCAATGACAAATGACCAATGACAAATAACCAATGACCAATGACAAAAATTCTCTGTTTCAAAAAATTGAATCAGTTCGTCGTCGCAGCAAAGTCCAGGACACTCACATTACTCTCGCACATGGTAGTGGTGGGAAAGCAATGCGCGATTTAATTGATGATGTTTTTGTTAGTAAGTTTGATAATCCGATTCTTTCACAATTAGAAGATCAAGCAACTTTTGATTTAGCGAGTCTCATTCAACAAGGAGATAAACTCGCTTTTACCACTGATTCTTATGTTGTCGATCCTTTATTTTTTCCTGGAAGTAACATCGGAGAATTAGCCGTTAATGGTACTATCAATGATTTAGCTGTAAGTGGTGCTAAACCTCTATACCTTAGCTGTAGCGCCATTTTAGAAGAAGGCTTATCAATAGAAACATTACGCCGTGTTGTTAATAGTATGAAAATTGCAGCCAATAAAGCAGGCGTACAAATTGTCACTGGTGACACTAAAGTCGTGCATCGTGGCGCGGCTGATAAATTATTTATTAATACAACAGGTATTGGCGTAATTCGTGCAGGGATTTCTATTTCTGCCCATAATATTCAACCTGGAGATGTAGTAATAATTAATGGTGAAATAGGTAATCATGGTACAGCCATTCTCATCGCCCGTGGAGAATTAGCATTAGAAACGAATATAGAAAGCGACTGTCAGCCATTACATGATTTAGTCAAAACAATCCTTGATGTTTGTCCCGAAATTCATGCAATGCGCGATGCTACACGCGGTGGTTTAGCTACTGTATTAAATGAATTTTCCCTCAGTTCTAATGTCGCAATTCGCCTTGATGAGGAATCAATTCCCATTCGAGAAGAAGTCAAAGGAGTTTGCGAAATCTTAGGCTTAGACCCATTGTATTTAGCTAATGAGGGAAAATTAGTTGTAGTAGTCAAAAATGAACATGCTGAGGTAGTTTTATCAGCCATGAAATCCCATCCCGCCGGAAAAAATGCTTGTATAATCGGGGAAGTAATTTCCTCACCAGCAGGAATTGTTTTATTAAAAACTTTCTTTGGTACTGAACGAATTGTTGATATGCTTGTCGGCGATCAACTCCCACGAATTTGTTAATAATATGTATGTAGTAGAGACGTTGCACTGCAACGTCTCTACAATTTTGTGGTTTGTTCAGCAAAAACATTTTTTACCAATCATAATTAAAAAAATTAGTAAACTCAAAATGCACGAACTAGGAATTACCCAAAATATCGTAGCAATTGTATCCGAACATGCTCACGGCTCAAAAGTAAAACGAGTACTATTAGAAATAGGCAAACTTTCAGCCATCATGCCAGACGCAATTCGATTTTGTTTTGATATTTGTTCCCAAGGAACAGTTTTAGAACAAGCAAAATTAGAAATTTTAGAAATTTCGGGCTTAGGTAAATGTCGCCAATGTGGTATAGAAATTCCTCTAAAACAACCCTTTGGTAAATGTAAATGTGGCTGTACACAAATAGATTTAATCACTGGTCAAGAACTGAAAATTAAAGAAATAGAGATAGAGGAAATATGTGTGTAACTTGCGGTTGTTCTGATGATAATGATGCCAAAATCTCTAATTTAGAAACAGGTACAGTAATATCAATTGAAGCCAATGGACATAAACATCATCATGATCATCACACCCACACTTTACCCGATGGCACCGTCATTACTCATTCTCACAGTCACGACCATACTCACCAAACAGCATCAGATATTCATGCCAAAATACATAGCACAACAATATCATTAGAACAAGATATTTTAGCTAAAAATAACTTAATAGCTGCCCAAAATCGAGGATGGTTTAAAGGTAGAAATATCCTCGCATTAAATCTTATGAGTTCTCCCGGTGCAGGTAAAACTACCCTCTTAACTCGCACAATTAATGATTTAAAAACCCAGTTAAATATTAGTGTGATCGAAGGCGATCAAGAGACTATCAACGATGCTAAAAAAATTCAAGAAACAGGCTGTAAAGTTGTCCAAATTAATACAGGTACAGGCTGTCATCTTGATGCAGCCATGATCGAAAAGGGACTACAACAACTTAACCCGCCACTAGATTCAGTTGTGATGATCGAGAACGTTGGTAATCTTGTTTGTCCGGCTTTATTTGATTTAGGAGAAAACCTCAAAGTTGTAATTCTCTCTGTGACAGAAGGAGAAGATAAACCAATTAAATATCCTCACATATTCGGTGCTAGTGAAGTTATGCTTCTCACTAAAATTGATTTGCTGCCTTACGTCCAATTTGATATGCAAAAATGTATAGAATATGCCCAGCAGGTCAATCCCCAGATTCAGATTTTTCAAGTTTCAGCATTAACCGGAACTGGGCTAGAAAATTGGTATGAATGGCTAACTCAAAAAACGGTTAATCTTTAAACAGGGAACAGGGAACAGGGATCTGATATCTTGCACCAACCCCATATCCCAATACGGTTCGGTTAAGAATTTTTCGTCATAATTTTGGGCATGTAGAGACGTTGCAGTGCAACGTCTCTACAGGGTTTAATGTAGATCGATTTGTCTTATATGAACCGTATTGCCTATCCCGCCTCAGAATTAATTGGTGAGGCTAATAGCATAAGTCCGTTTCAACGGACTGAAATACTGTCCTAGTCAGATTTATCTGACTTTAGCTATTAGCCAATAAATTTATTTATTGGCGGGACATGGGGTTGATGCAAGATATGATGAATCGGGGAATAGGGAACGGGCAATAGTTATCTAACTGATAACTGATAACTGATAACTGATAACTGATCACTGTGAATTCGTGGTTGATTTTGCGATCGCTTGTAACTGTAACCCCTGTGGATAACTTCCTTCTTCTTTAATTCGCTTAATCTCAGCATCGGCGATCCGCAAACCTAGATTTTGTGCAAGTGTTCGGACAATATCCCCTCGGTCAATGATACCCGCAACAGCACCCGCAGGCGAAAGCACGGTAACACGGGGTAAATGTTCGTTTTCCAGCTTGTTAATAATTTCCGCAATCTTAGTTGACTCTTCAACACTAGGAATTTCCGTCAGGGGATGCACGATCGCATCAACAGTCTTGGTTTCCCATTCACTTCTTTCTACTGTTCGCAAGTCATCAATAGCAATCATACCCCGATAACGTCCATCGGATTCAGCAAAATAAACCTGTACAGGACTTGTTTCTAATAAATATAAATCGGCAAATGAACGTAAAGTCTGGTTAGCATCAACTATGCGAAAATCGCGAGTCATGGCGTCACTAGCTTTTAGCTTTAGCAAGGTTTCTTGCAAAATTGTCACGCGATCATAAGTCGTGGCGTTGCGGATACCAAACCAACCCAACAAAGCAATCCACAAACCTGTAACTAGTTCACCTGTAAAATAGTCTACTGCCAAACCGAGGGCGATCGCAGCGTAACCTAAAATTTGTCCTGTTTTTGCTGCCCAACGCACGGCTTGAAAGCGATCGCCTTTAGCTTTCCATACTGCTGCTTTTAATACCTGTCCCCCATCTAAAGGTAAGCCAGGAATCAAATTAAATAAGGCTAAGACTAAATTAATTCTCGCCAAATCTCCCATCATTAATCGCAGTGAGCTAGTATCAGGTAATACATCAGCCCCCAGACGCAACAGCAAAAATAGCGCAATACTCACTGCTGGTCCAGCGATCGCCACTTGAAAGGCTTTACCAGGAGTTTTTGATTCTTCTTCAATAGCAGCAATCCCACCAAACAAAAACAAAGTAATAGAATTAACTTTAATACCTTGCGATCGCGCCACCAAGCTGTGACCCAACTCGTGTAACAACACCGATGCAAACAGCAGTAGTGCCATGACTACTCCTGCACTCCAAGCCCAGACTTTCCCTAATTCCTGGTAAGCTACACCAAAGTTGAGGGTTGCCAACCCTAAAATCACAAACCACAAGGGGTCTAAAAATAGAGGAATTCCAAATAAAGACCCTATTCGCCAATTTGTTTTTGTTTGCATTTTTATTTCCTAAAATATTAAGATTTAACACGAAAAATACATAGCATTTATGCCAAACCGTCTATATTTCTAGAATAAACAATTACAGGCAAGCACAATAAACTCACAAAACAAAAACAGCAGACACAGCCCATCCCAAGGCTTAAACATCTACTGCTTTTGCGTCAAACCAAAATTTCTTATTAAATAATGCCCAAGTTGGTCAATCCCAAGACAGCACCAACACCAAGAATATGCTTTTCCTGCTTGAGTCAATAGATTTAGCTGTAGAAACACGAAATTTCCGATGAAACTTCGCATCTCCACAGCCATTCCATGCTCTATCCGATCAAGTGGTGTATCCTCATTCCTGAGTTAGCTCTAGATTCTACCGATATTAGTCAATCCCAAAACAATAGCAACGCCGATCACATGACCAAAAGCCATAGCGGCGATGAAGGCGGGAATACTCAAGGGTAGTCCAGGCATTTTTGGGCCAACTTTGGGCTTTTCAATCCTGAAAGTTAGCAAAACAACAACTAAACAGCTGATGCTAATAATCAGTGCCACTGTAGGACTCCATTCGGGTGTTGGAGGAACTGTGGCGGCGGCTGCTAGTAAGATTGATGACATCAAGCTTTTGTCTCCTATAGAAAAAAATTGATGTAGACCACACAAATTATAAGATTGCCTGGGAAAAACTAACTTTTTGTATTGGAAAAATCTCGGAAATTTTTATGCGAATTAAAATTTGCGGTATCACTCAACCACAACAAGGAAAAGCGATCGCTGATTTGGGTGCGACAGCATTGGGATTTATTTGTGTTAACACTTCACCCCGTTATGTTAATAGCGGTCAAATTCGGGCGGTAGTAGAAAACCTGCCAAAGCAAATTGACACCATAGGTGTATTTGCTAACACGTCTGTTGAACAAATCAGGCAGACTGTTATTGATGGTGGTTTAACAGGGGTGCAGTTGCATGGAGATGAATCACCAGAATTTTGTCAACAATTGCGTGACTCTCTACCCCAGATAGAAATTATTAAAGCGTTAAGGATACGCGCAGCAGCAGATTTAGACAAAGCAGCTATCTACAATCTCTGCGTAAATACACTGTTACTTGATGCCTATCATCCTCAGCATCTCGGTGGTACTGGTAAAACTTTAGATTGGCAGATATTACAACAATTTCAGCCCAGTTGCCCTTGGTTTTTAGCAGGAGGACTGACACCAAATAACATTTTAGAAGCTCTTAATCAAATAAATCCCAATGGTATTGATCTATCCAGTGGAGTAGAACGCGCACCTGGAGACAAAGATTTGGAAAAAGTAGCTGAGTTATTTGAGAGGTTAGGGAACGGGTATAGGGCATGAATCAGTTAACAGTTAACAGTGACCAGTTTAATTTGATAACTGATAACTGATAACTGATAACTGGTAAGTCCCCCTTGTCCCCCAATCCCCAATCCCTAATCCCTGATCGCCTATCCCTAAAATATCGCCGCTTGGTGACGAATCAAATTGAAGAATTCTTCACGGGTTTTGTGTTCTTCCTCGAATACACCAACCATTGCACTAGTGACAGTCCATGAACCTGGCTTTTGTACACCCCGCATCACCATGCACATATGAGTGGCTTCAATGACAACAGCAACACCTTGGGGTTCTAAGATAGTCTGAACCGCTTCGGCTATTTGGCGCGTTAATCTTTCTTGTACTTGCAAGCGACGAGAATACATCTCAACAATACGAGCAAGCTTACTCAATCCGACGACTTTTTGATTCGGGATATAAGCAACATGAGCTTTGCCCATAAATGGCAGCATATGGTGTTCGCACAAGCTAAAAACACTAATATCTCGGACTAACACCATCTCGCTATGTCCCTCGTCAAAAATCGCTCCATTTACGATTTCTTCCAAGGATTGGTTGTAGCCACTGGTTAAAAACTGCATGGCTTCTGCTACCCGCTTTGGTGTTTTCAGTAGTCCTTCGCGTTCTGGATCTTCTCCTACACCCAACAGTAGTGTCCGCACTGCTTCCACCATCTGCTCCATTTGTTCTTCTTGCGGCGGATGCAACTCTGCTTGTCGCCCATCATGAGTGTTGCGATCAGGTCTACTGGTAATGGCTTCTGTGAAATCGGGAACTAAAGGAGATTGAAAACGATTGGAACCGTTGGAGCTAGCAATAGTCATGGTATGAGTCTTGAATAAGTTTGGAATATGAATGACCGAACAAGGCAAAAGTAAAAAGTTAAAAAGCAAAAGAAAGAAAAAGAAAAATGGTCTTGAGCCGCCTAAATTTATTTATGGAACGATCAGGAAAACATTTATTACTCTCCGAGAAGCCGCTACGCGTCTACCAGACGCATAGCGCGAGAAATAAGACGTTCATTACAAATCCCCTCAATTTATTTATGGGGATTATCTTTTTACTTTTTACTTTTTACTTTTTAATGTGCGATGAAAACAGTTAACGACGAATAGTCATCAGTGTTTACCCTGAACTGATAACTGATAACTGATAACTGTTAAAGGACGCCAACACTAGGCATCAGTGTCAACTCATCAATTACTGCCTGCTGTGGCAACAATGCAGTGTATACAATCGACTGGGCAACAATTTCTGGAGATAGCATTTTTGAGCGGTCAAAGTCAGCGCCGACAGTATCCCAGAGTTCGGTATTGACTGCACCAGGACATATAGCAGTTACGCGGATACCGTGGGGACGCTCTTCTTGTGCCAAAGTTTGAGAAAGAGCTAGAAGACCTGCTTTGCTAGCGCAGTATGCCCCCCAATTGGGAAACGCTTGTTTACCGGCAATTGATACAACGTTGATGATGGTGCCTGTTTGGCGATCGCGCATTTCCGGCAAGATTCCCATAATACACTGAAACACACTGGTGAGATTTAAATCTAGCACTCTTTGCCAGTCAGATAGGGAAGTCTGGCTCAGACTAGCAATATGACCCATGCCAGCATTATTGACCAAAATATCTATATCACCAAAGTCATGAGCGATCGCCTGAATTTGTTCTTGCACTTGGTCTACACAAGCCAAATCCACAGAATAAGCTTTTGCATTCACTCCTGTGTGCTGCACTGCTTCTGCTACTACAGCTAACTTATCAACAGAACGGCTCACCAAGGCAACATCAACTCCTGCTTTTGCAAAGGCCAAAGCAGTTGCTTTACCAATACCACTACTTGCCCCGGTAATCAGGGCGCGTTGTTTATGCTCAAAACTCATGCTATGCATTCCAAATTCTTTGGCAGATAAAATTACATTGCCACTTACTTTATTCAAATCTCTAAATTTACTCCTAAGATTAAGCAAATCTAAAAATTTGATTAATTATGCCTGACAAATGCTATTATTCATTTCCAGTGCATGTATATACTTAGTCTATTTTTCCAAACAAAGTCGGGATCTTTGTCTGGGAACAAACGCCCCACCCTTTGTTTTGGTTATTGCCAACAGCACAAACAATACAAATCACTCTTGAAACTGAGTTGATTTGCTAATAACGTCGATGCCTATGGTTAAAAAGATTGTTAAAAATCTTTAAGAACCATAGGTAATTATAGCATTGCTGTTATGCTAATCAAAAATTTCAGTATCCTTAGTGGGAAACTTCAGTAAAAACACCAATTTTGCGGAATTTCTCATAGCGTAGTTGCCGACGTTCAGCAGCACTGAAACTACCCAATTCATCTAGATTGTCTAATAAAGCGCTTTTGAGAGTTTGAGCAGTCTTAAGAGGGTCAGAATGAGCGCCGCCAATTGGTTCTGATAAAATTTGGTCAATAATACCCAAGTTTTTCAGGTCGTGGGAAGTCATTTTGAGAACTGCTGCTGCTTGGGAAGCTTTACTGGCGTCTTTCCAAAGAATAGCAGCACAAGCTTCTGGGGTGATCACAGTATAAACCGAGTGTTCAAACATGAGTACGCGATCGCCAACACCAATACCGAGCGCTCCACCAGAACCACCTTCACCAATCACAGTGCAGATAATTGGTACATCCAGGCTAAACATCTCGCGCAAATTATAAGCGATCGCTTCTCCTGCGCCCTGTCGTTCAGCTACCACAGTGGGTAAGGCTCCCGGCGTATCAATAAAAGTTAGAATAGCCATCCCAAACTTATTGGCGTGTTTCATTAATCGCATCGCCTTGCGATAGCCCCCAGGGGTTGCCATACCAAAATTACGGGCAATATTATCCTTCGTGTCACGTCCTTTTTGATGACCCAACATTACCACAGGTTGCCCTCCCAAACGAGCAACACCACCAATTAAAGCTGGATCATCAGAACCACAGCGATCGCCATGCAACTCCATCCACTCATCAGTAATAGCCTGAATGTAATCAAGAGTACTGGGGCGACGAGGATGACGAGCGACTTGCAGGCGCTGCGATGGCGATAAGCTAGTAAAAATCTCCTCACGTAATTGCATAGCACGTGTTTCCAGTTGACGAATTTGACTAGAAACATCGACGCCATTTTCTTCCGCAAGTTGACGGATCTGATCAATCCGGTTTGCTAATTCTGCTAAAGGCTTTTCAAAATCCAGCAATAATGGTTTGCGTTCAGTAGTTGCCATATTTTAGGAATAGAGATGAGGGATTAGCGATTGGGGAAGGTGGGGCCCCCTCTGGGGATAAGGGGTAATGGGGATTGGGGATCAGGGATTGGGGATCAGGGATTGGGGATTTTGGATTTTAGATTGGAATCCACGCATCGCAAATCTAAAATCTCAAATTCCTTGTCCTCCTTGTCCCCAATCCCTACACCAAAAGCGGCCTAAATCCGTGTTTTACCGAGACTTGACCAATCTGCTCCATCTTTTCTACGGTAATCTGATTACGTCCCCAAGAGAAGTTCGTATGCAACTTCTCAAATTCCAGCAGCATTGATTCAGCAAAACAAGCAAACAACTGCCGTTCTGGAACATCCATATTGACAATTTTCATGATTTTCCAATCAATATCAAGAGAATGCTCCACAATGCCACCATTGAGAACATACACATCAGGATGCTGGATCTTAGTAGCTAAATTTTTTGGATAGCCGCCATCAATCAACAAACAGGGTTTTTTCAACTCTGTCGGATCGATTTCCATACCTTTGGGCATACTAGCAACCCAAACTATAATGTCAGCAAGGGGCAATGCTTCTTCCAAAGCTAGGATTTTTCCCCGTCCTAATTCTGCTTGCAAGTTTGTGAGGCGTTCTTGGTTACGAGCAATTAGCAGTAAATCCTTGACATCTGTTTTTGCGTCTAACCAGCGACAAACGGCACTACCAATATCTCCAGTGGCTCCACACACAGCAACAGTAGCATTCGACAATTCAATTCCTAATTGTTTTGATGCCTGTTCTACCTGTCTACAAATAATGTAAGCAGTGTGTGTATTTCCTGTGGTGAAGCGTTCAAACTCTAGTTCGATGTTGCGGACTTGTTTGAACTGCTCTAAATTAAAATTTTCAAAAATTATCGAGGAAAACCCGCCCAAAGCCGTAATATCTATATCATGCTTTTGAGCAAGAGCCATAGCATTAAGGATTTTACGTGTAGCTGCTTTAATTCGACGGGTTGCCAGCATTTCCGGCAAAAAGCACGATTCTACGTACTTTCCCTCTATTTTCTGACCAGTGACGCTGGTTACAGTGATGTGATCAACAATCTGGGGCGGAGCGCTGCACCAAAAATCTAGACCTTGATCTGCGTACTCCGGATAGCCTAAGTCTCTGGCTACCGCTTGTGCGTGTTCCAAACTAGTAAGATGTCCGATTAGACCAAACATGAACTATTTTATTAGGCGTATGCTTTTTTAAAAGCGTGGTGGCAGTGAATTTTGGATGCGTGGATTTTAGATTTTAGATTTGGAATTTGAGCAATGGTCTTATACCAAAAAAACAATCTTCAATCAGTCATCTAAAATTAGAGCGGTTAGTGGAAAAAAATTACTAACCCTTAAAAATTCTGAATACTGATTCATACCGAGAGCAGATAAAAGTTAAAAGGCCAATCAGTATTTAGATTTTAGATTTTCAATCTTTTAGATTGACTTCAATCCAAAATCCACGCATCTAAAATCGGCACGGTCAAAGTCTTAACCTTATTCCTTTTAACTTTTACCTTGGGATTACGCAGCTCTGAGTCCGTAGGCAGATAGACGCATGATATCACGGGTATTGAAGCCAATATTACTTAAGGCTTCACCGTACTGAATCATAAAATCTTCTACCAACGCTTCCTTTTCCATTGCCAATACTTCGGCATCATCAGCGACTTGGTTAAGCATTTGCCAAACAATAGGAAGATTTTGGCGGTTTGCTTCTTCTAATTCAGCTTTTGATTCTTCAAAGTGTTCTTTTAACCAAACTTCTCCAAAATTTAGGTGACTGTATTCATCTTTAACAACACCTTCAGTAATTTTACGAGCAAAATCATCAGCTACAGGGATATAGATGTTATATGCTGCGATCGCAAAACATTCGATAATTAAAGATTGAATTAGCAAGCAAGTAACGATTTTGCCTTCTTGTGCTGCTATTTGAAAATTTTGATGCAATTGAGCAAAAAATTGTTTAGCAAACGACCTATCTGGCGTTACCTGGAGATTGCGCCCACAAGCTTCAAATCCCTTTTTGTGACGGCTTTCCATTTTGGAAAGACGAATTAGGTCATCTTTGTGTTCACTCAGCAGTTCAGCAAGTCTCAGATAATTTTCATACGCTTCTTGTTCCCCTTCAATCACGATTGCATTAACCCGACTATAAGCGTCTTTATAGGTTTCGCTCTTGAAATCGATTTCAGGTTGATTTGCTAGCTGCTGCATTGTACGTTCACTCCTGAACATATGATACATTGGATACCAAAATTGTATTTAACCCTATAAAAGTAGGGCAATGGTGATCTCAGGGCGTAAAACACCCAGAGTGTGAATTCCCGGAGGGTATGTCTACAGTCATGAAATCAGTTATCAGTTACCAATTACCAGTTACTAGTTGATAACTGATAACTGTTTACTGATTTCATCCTTACATCCTTATTTTTACTCACTGTGGTTTAATTTAACTTAACAAGTCACTTATAGTTATAGATTAGCTGTTGCTGGGAGCATTAGTGTAGCTCCTGTAGAATGAGCTTTACTCTCATAACAAAAAACAAATGGTTGGATCTTAATTTAGTTCATGTCCAAGCCACTCTGGAATCTTAAATCTCCCTCTTTATGGAGTTTGGGAATACTTTTGTTAGGGGCGTTGATTGTCTTATTACCCCTTTTTGTAGTTTTCTTGACATCTTTTGCACAGTCTGGAACTATTCCTACTCTGTTCCCTCAAAACGGTTGGTCTTTAGATAACTACCGTCAAGCTTGGCAACAAGGTAAATTATTGCTGGCATTTGCTAATTCTACTTTGGTAGCATTGGCTGTTACAGGTTTTCAGATTGTGACTTCTGCATTGGCAGGTTATGCTCTAGGAAGGCTGAAATTTCGCGGTAGACAAGCATTGCTATTGTTTGTGTTAGCAACACTAGTGATTCCCTTTCAATTACTCGTGATTCCTATATTTCTGGTATTGAAATGGGGACATCTAATTAACACTTACTGGGCTTTGATTTTACCAACAGCAGCTAATGGTTTCGGTATCTTCTTGTTACGGCAATATTTCTTAACAATTCCTGTAGAGTTGGAAGAAGCAGCAGCAATAGACGGGGCTAACCGTTTACAAATTTTGTGGCAAATAATCTTACCTCTAGCACGTCCAGCGTTGGTAACGTTGTTTTTGTTCACCTTTATCGGTGAATGGAATGATCTATTTAAGCCGTTAGTATTTACTACAAAACCCCAATTGAGAACTGTACAGCTAGCTTTGGCTGAGTTTCAGCAGCAATTTACCAATAACTGGCCTTTGCTAATGGCGGCAGTAACTATAGCCACTGTACCTATTTTATTGTTATTTCTCCTTGGTCAGCGTCAATTGATTCAAGGTATTGCCACAACAGGAATTAAAAAGTGAATTGATATCATTTTGTATACTTAAATTAATTTATACTAAAATGTTGTCTTAAATCATGCTAACCATACCAGTATTACTAGGTATACCGATTTTAAATTTTAGAAATTAAATTAAGTGGTATAGGTTAATGCCTTTTTTCTTTAACTTAGGATCGATAATCCACATAATCCACATAGTTTGTTAACTATGAACAAATTGTTGCTGGGATTTAGGTTTGCTTGTCAGCAAATCTCAACAATTCCTGCTTGGAAGTGCCTTTGTGGTTAAATTAAAATTTATTTTTTCACTACATAGACGCGGTAGCGGCTATTTGCAGAAGTCGCTACGCGCCTAAGCGCAGGGTAGACACTAAGACACAAAGAAAACTACGCTTTGAAGGTTACACCTCGACAGGACTAGGTGAAAATGTCAAGGAACTCAGGCTTTCACCTTTAAACTTTTCCCGACTTACACCCGTCAATGTTTAAGATGATGAACGATTAGTGTGCCTCTCCAACTCGGCTAATAATAAACTAAAACCCCATGAGTAAGTCTCCCCAGCAAAATTGTAAATCTCCAATCCTTAGCCTTAGCCTTAGCAACAAACGTTTATGGTTGCTGGTGTTGGGTCGTAGTGGCGTTGCTTTAGGTGGCATTTTAATAATAGGATTTGTCGGTGGTGCTTGGCGGTTGTGGAATTTTATTCAGAAAGATTTAACACCGTTAGCAGAAAAAAATCTTACTACTACACTCAATCGTCCAGTCAAGCTTGGAGAAGTTAAAGGATTTTCGTTGACAGGAGTACAGTTTGGGGCTTCAGCTATTCCTGCGACACCAACAGATGCAGATCATGTTGTAGTCGAAGCTGTAGAAGTTGGTTTTGAACCATTACAGTTAGTTTTTAAGCATCACTTAAAGTTGGATGTCACCCTAGTCAATCCAGACGTTTACGTGGAACAGGATCAACAAGGGCGTTGGCTGACAACCACGATCAAAAAACGAAGTCAGGGCGAACTAATTCAAACAGATTTAGATAAAATACGGTTCCGCAATGCCCAGTTGATATTAGCACCACGCAAGAGAGATATAGAAGACAAAAAAGACAGGGGGAATATAAATCAAAAACTCCCCACGTCTGGTAATTCCGGCGTCATCACATCTTCTCCCCTCTCCTCTCCAGTTCCATTTTCACAAATAAGCGGAACTGCCCAACTGTTAGAAAACAACCAGGTAATTAGGTTGGACTTGACAGGAAAACCAAACAGTGGTGGTAATGTTGGCTTGAAAGGAGATATTCGTCCCAAGACATGGGCTACAAATTTACAAATACGTGGACAAGAGTTACTAGCCTCTGATGTGACGCGCTTAGTTAAGTTACCACTTGTGTTAGAAGCTGGTCGAGTCAATGGCGATTTGCAGATGCAGTTTCAAATTGGGCAAACTCAGCCGCCCATTTTATTTGGTAGTGTTGATTTGCAAACGGTTCGGTTTCAAGTTCCGAAAGTTCCACAACCGTTTTTCAATTCTCAAGGGAGGCTGCGCTTTCAAGGTACAGAAATTAAACTTGACAATGTGATCGGCAGCTACGGCAAAATCCCATTAATCGCTAACGGTATTATTGACACCAATGCTGGTTATAAGTTGGCAGGGCGTGTGAATGGTGTCAATGTCGCTAATGTACAAGAAACTCTTAAACTCAAACTACCTGTACCTGTAACTGGGGAATTGCAAGCAGATTTGCAGTTTACAGGAAAAACAACCGATCCGATGATTACAGGCATTGTTACCACTCACAAGACAGCCCAGATTGATAAAGTTGATTTTGAAAATGCGAGTGGCAAGTTTGAGTTTGCACCAAAAGATGAAGTCATTGTCTTTAAAGACATTCGAGGTAAAGCTAAAGTTGGTGGTGATGTAACGGGTACTGGCAAAGTTGAGTTAGGGACAGTACCTCGTTTGAATTTTAATTTATCTGCTAAGAATGTTCCTGGTGATGCGATCGCTCTTCTTTATAACTCTCAACCGACTATAAAAGTTGGTACTGTCTCTGGTACAGCCCAGATGACTGGTAATACCGACAATGTGCAAACAACAGTACAATTCCAAGCCCCCCAAGCCCAGTATCCCGCCACTGGTGAAGTTGTGGTCAATAGCGATCGCACTCTTAATTTCCGTAATGTTGCTTTGAGTGTCGCTGGTGGTAAAGTTCAGGCTGCTGGCAGTTGGAATAACCAGAATTGGCAAGCTGTGGCTGATGCTAATGGTGTACAAGTAGAACCTTTTGTCAACCCCAAACAACTAGAAAATATCAATCTTGATGATGCCCGCTTCAACGGTCGTCTGTTTCTTTCTGGTAGTTCCGCACCCTGGAAACTGGCTAAGATTCGTACCGAGAATGCTAAAGTTAAAGTCGCAAATGGCACAGTGGCAGTTTCTAATATTCAGCTAGGGGAAAATAGTTTTTCTGCCAAACTTGTGGCGGATGGTGTGAGATTGGTGCATTTACTGAAAAAACCAGCACCCGCCTTAAAGCCAGCATTACAAGCTGCGATGGCCGGTACATTTCAAATATCGGGTAATACAAATAATTTTGACCTCAAAACCCTACGTGGAAATGGTTCAGCCAGTTTAGCTGTTAGCAGTGGTACAGTAACTGCTACAAATATTCAAGTGGCTAGCGGTGTTTATCAGGCACAACTGCAAGCAAAGAACGCTCCACTACAACAATTAACACCATTAATACCGCAATTACACGGCTCAGTCACTGGTCAGTTCAACGTCGCTGGTTCCGTCGAGTCCTTTCAACCAGAGACAATTCAAGCTCAAGGTCAAGCAAAACTCAATGTTGCTAATGGCACTTTCACAGCCACAAATATCCAAGTCGCTAACGGTCGCTATCAGGCTGTAGTGAATGCTGCGGGTGTGGCATTAAATCGGTTTCAGCAGCAGTTAGAAGGTGAATTTGGCGGTAAAGCCCAAGTGACTGGAAATTTGGCAAGTTCTAACTTAGCAGATGTACGGGCAACAGGTAAGGTAAGCTTTTCCCAAGGTCTAGCGGGGATTGATCGACCACTGAGTGCGGTTGTCGGCTGGAATGGAGAAAAGTTGCTCGTTGAACGAGCAACAGCCCCTGGGTTAAATGCCAGTGGTTACATATTAGCCAATACTAATCAAGCTGGCATACCGGAAATTACGGAGTTGAGTCTTGACGTCAAAGCCCAAGATTACAATCTGCAACAGTTGCCGTTAAAGTTGCCTGAATCTGTAGATTTGGCTGGAAAAGCTGATTTTAATGGGCAAATAACTGGTAATTTACCTGTACCAAATTTGGCAGGAAAACTAGCACTACGAGACTTAAAGGTGAATAAATTGGCTTTTGAGTCAGCGTTAAATGGTAACATTCAATCAATGCCAGAAAGTGGTTTAAATTTGGATGTCGCTGGCAAGCGTGATAAAATTGCTCTCAATCTTGATGCCAATAATCGTCCTAATTCTTTCGCTGTGAAATGGCAACAAGCTTTGGCAACTGGTCAAGCACAGGGTGAAAATTTAGCCGCAAAAATCGAAAATTTTCCCTTAAAAGTATTGAATTTGCCAGTACCTGCGAATACTTATTTGGGTAAAGGAGAAGTAACAGGTTCTCTGAGTGGAGATTTTCAAATTAATCAAAATACATTAGCAGTAGTTGGAGATGCGGCGATCGCACAACCGCAACTTGGTCGAATTAAAGGCGATCGCTTACAAGCTCAATTCCGCTATGAAGCTGGTAAAGTCAGCCTGAACAATAGCGCCTTTATTAAAGGAAACAGTCGCTATGCTTTCACTGGTGAGTTTACACCCACAGCTACAACTCCCCAAATCAAAGGCAAACTCAATATCAGGCAAGGTGAAATCCAAGATATATTAACAACACTCCAGTTTTTTGAACTACAAGATTTTCAACGCTTAACATCTACGCCAACCTATGGTAGTGCGAGTGACCTCAACACCGTACCAGTAGGTTTAGGAAATCAACCTGTATTAGATCAAATCCGACGCTTTTCGGAAATTAAAGCACTCATCGCTCAACAGCAACAACAACGGCGTGATGCTTCTTTAGTACCAGATTTAGCAGATTTACAAGGAACTTTTAACGGTGAAATTAATCTTGATACTGCTACAGCAAACGGAATAGCAGCAGACTTTAAATTAGATGGTCAAAACTTTGTCTGGGGACGAAAAAGCGAACCCAATCGGAGATATACAGTAGAGCAAATCATCGCTCGCGGTAAATTTGAAAATGGTATTCTCAGGTTATTACCTCTGCGCCTGGAATCTGAAGATAAACTGCTTGCCTTTACAGGTAATATTGGCGGTACAGAACAATCTGGCCAGCTACGGGTGAAAAATTTCCCTTTGGAAATTTTAAGTAATTATGTCAATTTACCAGTGGGTGCAACAGGTAATATCAACGCTACAGCAACTTTAGCAGGCAGTATCAAAAATCCCCAAGCCAAAGGAGAATTGCAAGTTACACAAGGAACTCTGAATCGAAAAGGCATAGAATCGGCTATTGCTAGTTTTAGTTATAACGATGGACGCTTAAATTTTGGCAGTAACCTCATAGTTGCCAGATCAGAACCTGTTACTATTACTGGGAGTGTTCCTGCTAAATTACCTTTTGCTAGTGCAGCACCAGATAGTAATCAAATCAATCTGGATGTGCAGGTGAAAAACCAAGGTTTAGCAATTTTAAACTTGTTCACCGATCAGGTGGCTTTTGAAAACGGAGAAGGACAAGTCAATCTTACTGTACGCGGAACAAAAGAACAGCCAATAGTCAATGGTATTGCTGCTGTCAAAAATGCCACATTTTCCGCGCAGGCTTTACCAGGAAAATTGACTGATGTCACAGGAAAGGCTCAGTTTGATTTTGACCGGATTAGAGTTGAAAGTCTCTATGGTAATTTTAGTCAGGGAAATGTAGTGGCTAAGGGAGAAATTCCCATTTTCACTAACTCACAAAAACAAATAGATAATCCCTTTACTGTGTCTTTGAATAAGTTAGCAGTGAATTTGAAGGGACGGTATCAAGGAGGAGTGAGTGGTAATTTGCAGATTACTGGTTCTGCCTTAAGTCCAGTAATTGGTGGTAATCTCAAACTAGCTAATGGTCAGGTTCTAATTACAGAATCAGCTAACAACGCTATAAATGCAGGCAATAATGGTCAAGAAATTACTTATGCCAAAACAAATAAGCCAGAAAAATCTGAAAATAGTAATACAGTAACACAATTTAATAACCTAGAGTTGGTATTAGGTAAAAATGTAGAAATTGCCTTACCACCTATTCTCAGTTTTGGCGCTACTGGTTCTTTGAAAGTCAATGGTTCACTTAATAATCCAAAACCAGAAGGAACTATTCGGCTACGGGGCGGAGATGTAAATTTATTTACTACTCAATTTAATCTCGCCCGTGGTTATCAAAATAAAGCGACTTTTAGAGGAAATCAAAATCCTGATTTAGACATCCGCCTTTTTGCTAACGTATTAGATGTCAATCCCTCCCAAGTAACTACCTCACCTTTTTCCTCTGAAATCAGTGATGAAATCATTACGTCCTTTGAACCTGTAAATACAGTCCGGGTTGAAGCCAGAATCGATGGGCCAGCTAACCAACTCAACCAAAATCTCGAACTCACCAGCAATCCTCCCCGCAATCAAACAGAATTAGTTGCTTTACTTGGAGGTGGTTTTGTACAAACATTAGGACGTGGGGATAGCACTTTAGGACTTGTGAATTTAGCGGGTTCGGCTTTGAATATTCAACGAACTTTTAACCAAATCGGAAACGCTTTTGGTTTAAGTGAACTACGTGTGTTTCCGACTGTCGCTTCCGATGATCCTGATAATCCACAAGCAACAAAGAGAACTTTTTCAATGGATCTGGCTGCGGAAGCAGGGATTGATGTTTCGCGTAATATTTCTTTTTCCGCCCTCAAAGTTTTGACGAGTGACGAACCACCACAATTTGGTTTTAATTACCGTTTTAATTCCGAATTACGTCTGCGTACTTCCACTGATTTATCTGGTGATACTCAGGCAGTATTTGAGTATGAAAATAGGTTTTGATTTGGCAAGGATGGGGGATTGGGGAAGGTGGAGTCTACCTTCCCCAATCCCCATTCCATATTATTTTTTAATTTTAATATCTCAAATAATATGAGCTATGTTTTAGGAATAGATGGTGGTGGAAGTAAGACAATTTGTGTCTTAATGAATGATCAAAAAGAAGTAATTTATCGTGGTGAAGCAGGTGCATCTAATTATCAAGTTATCGGAGTTGAAGCAGCTATCACATCTATTCAAACTGCAATTATTACAGCTTTAAATAAAATTGAGAATGTCACAGTAGAAGCTATTTGTTTGGGATTAGCTGGTGTTGGTCGTCCCGTCGATATTAAAATTATCAAAAGTATTGTAGACTATTTGCAAAATAGTGGTTGTATTCCTATAGTCTGGTCATTAAAATCATCTAATATCATCATCGCAAATGATGCTTTGATCGCCTTGGTTGGTGGAATCGGGGATGATGTAGGAATTGTAGTTGCTGCTGGCACTGGTTCTATAGTTTTGGGTCAAAATCAGCAAGGAAATATTAAAAGGGTCGGGGGTTGGGGTTATCTTTTAGGAGATGAAGGTAGTGCCTATAAAATTGCTGTTGCTGGTATGCAAGCGGCTTTAAAATCTTATGATGGACGTGAGATGCAAACCAGAATTGTAGAGGATTTAAAGCAGTATCTCAGTTTAGCAAATATAGAAGATTTAATTGAAGTTATATATCGGCGTGGTTGGGGTGTTAAAGAAATAGCAGCTTTAGCACCAATTATTGATCATGCAGCCACCGCAGGTGATGAAATCGCGAATCAAATTATTGACGGTGCTGTGCAAGAGTTAGTTAAAGCAACTTCTACAGTTATTAATGCTATTTTTAATTCTGGTGATGTTTTGGAAATAGTCACAACTGGAAGTGTATGGCAAGGTGAATGCAAGATGCATGAAAGATTTTCAGCATCTGTTGTGAAGAAATTTCCTGCTACCAAAGTTATTTTGCCAAGATATGAACCTGCTTATGGTGCTGGTTTGTTGGCGTTGAAGAGTTTGGTAGGAGACAAGGAAAATTGAGGCGATCGCCTATGTTGTCTGATATGGTTCATCTGTGTAGGCCAGCTGTACCCCTCTACTAACTACAAAAATCAATACATTTATTTCAACTAAGTTACGGATTGAATTTTTCAGTCAAATTTGGAATAACATAAGCTGAGTGGTCAATTCCTCGGCTAGGAAAACGTTTTTATGACAAAAGTCACAGCGCAAGAAATAGCACAGTTTCGCTCTCAACTCGCAGAATATCCCACAGTGATGGAAGCACTGGATGTAATTGAGGATTGTGATGGCGATCTGGAAGATGCAGCAATGACATTAGCTATTCGAGCTGGACAACAACCAGAAACAGGTAATTCAGAGTGGTTAGATGCTTTGGCGAAAAAGTGGCGTACTCTGATTTGTGAACAGAGATTTCGCGAAGATTTGCTCCAAGGTTCAGTCCAAAGCTTGATGGCACAGATAAAATCAATATCTACATTTCCGCAGATTTTAGCAACACCAGTTTTGATGTATGTCTTCAAACAAGGTGTAAACTCTTTTTGTGAACCACTAGATGAAGTTTTGGAATAAAAATATAGAATTCACAGTCAATTGTCCATCCGTCAAAAATTTTTATTAGTTAACATTGACAATTGACCTTTGATGTTTGACCAAACAAGGCAAAAGTCACTCATTCAAAAGGCACTTCCTAAGAAAAAGTGCTGGTACTAAGCCCCTAAATTTATTTATGGAACGATCAGGAAAACATTTATTACTCTCCGAGAAGCCGCTACGCGTCTATGAGATGCTCCCGCACCGAAGTTGCTATGTCCGTGGTTATTTCCCCTCAATTTATTTATGAGGATTATCTTTTTACTTTTTACTTTTTACTTTTTACTTTTTAACTTTGACCACTGATACCCTGGTAAATAGAGCAAATTTTAACTGAGACAACTTTTGTTATATAAATGAATTACCTTATTGCCGTATTAGCAGACCGTATTCAAGCCGAAGCAGCTTACTTAGCCTTAGAAAAAGAAGGCATAAAAAGTACAATTCTCGGTAAGGGTTATAAAAGTGCCGATGAGTTTGGCTTAATTGATCCCAAAGAAGTAGCTCAAAAACAAGCAAGACTCATGGCTTTCTGGCTAATACCCTTTGGATTTTTTGCAGGAACAACTTTCAGCCTGATCACCGGGTTAGATACTTTTGCTTGGGCGGGTGAAATTGGTAATCATGTAGTAGGGGGATTGCTAGGAGCAGCGAGTGGTGCTTTAGGTAGTGTATTTGTTGGTGGTGGAGTTGGGTTAATTGCTGGTAGTGGCGATGCTTTACCCTACCGCAACCGCTTGAATGAAGGTAAATACTTAATAGTGGTACAAGGTTCTGAAAGTGTTCACCGTCAAGCAACTCGGATTTTACGTCAATTTGAGCCAGAAAATATTCAGGGTTATAAAGAGTAGGTTTTGTTTGTTTGTTGTACCCTGTGGGAAGTCGCGATCGCGTCTATGGAAAAAATCACCACTAACCACTATACGGGCGAGCGGCCGTACTCTAGGAGAAGCCGTTATCGCGTCTACGCCCCTACTCACCATTAACATAATTATTTAATAATGTTACCAAGAGAAGAACTTTTAAAAGGTATTGAAAATAGAGATACTGTTGCTCGTGTCATTGATCAAGCAGAACAGGCGATTAAAACTTGGGAAGTTGTCTTCACAGATTTTGTTTCTCCTCCAGAGTTGGCGGAAGTTCAACGGATATTTAGTCGCTTAACTGAGGTGCAATTACAGGTGTGGGGAGGATATCCGCAAGCAGAACGCCAAAGAATTGCGATCGCACGTTCGGAACTTCCTTTAGATTTATCTCAAGTGGCGATCGCAGCATTAGATATTGCTGGTAATTTTCTCTTTGATACTGCGACTCACCGGGACTTTTTAGGCGCGATGTTAGGAACTGGTATTATCCGTGAAAAGACTGGGGATATTATTGTACTAGGCGAACGGGGAGCGCAGGCGATTGTCGTACCGGAATTGGTGGAATTTTTAGAAATGAACCTCAAGCAAGTGCGTTCAGTTCCGGTTAAAACTCAACGCATTGACTTAAGTGAATTAAAAATACGAGAACCGAAGAAAAAAGAATTAACCACCGTTGAAGCTTCCTTAAGATTAGATGCGATCGCCTCAGCTGGGTTTGGCATGTCCCGCAGTAAAATGGTGGAATTAATTGATGGTGGTGATGTGCGCGTCAATTGGAAAGAAATCACTCAAGCTAGTTCTCAAGTCAAAACAGGTGATTTAATAGCCATTCGTGGTAAGGGACGTTTAGAAGTTGGGGAAATTGCGATTACCAAAAAAGACAGATATCGTCTGCAACTGACTCGTTATATGGCGTAGATCTAGCGAAGCTGTCACCAGGGGCAAGATAGGCTGAAAGTACTGCTATGAAAGGCTTTCAGACTATAAGCTTCTTGGATATACGAACAAAGCGTATTTTTAGACACATTCACCCCGTCTCAATTGGCAACCTGACATTGAGATCCAAACGAAAAGTACCATAGGGATTAACGTGACCCCAAATTAAAGGGGAAAGCGCCCGCAAATCCTCCAACTTCATCAACCGCATCCATTGTGATTGGGACAAAACCTCCTGAATCATTAAAGTATTTATATATACCAAAGATATCTGGAGCAAATGCAGAGATAACACAGCTAATTCTTGGTCGGACAAACGATTAGTAGCAATCTCTCCACCCTTGCCATAAAAAATAAAACTGTTAGCACTATTCCAGTTCTCCACGACATTTAGTCCAGCATTTATCTCTTGTCGCAGTTCAACCGAATGCAGGTATTTACATAAAAATATAGTTTTTACAGCCTTGCCTAATTCCGCCAAGGCTTGATAAGTAGGGTGTAATAAATTACCCCTAGTAAAACGCTTCAAGATGGCTTCAGTTTCTGCCATACCCAAACGCAAAGCAGTAGCATACTTCACCATCTGGTCGTATTGTTGGCGAATTAAATCCCAGTTAATAGCGCGAGTTAAAATCGGTTGCAAGTTTGGATAAGCATCATTATTTCCAGTTGACGGGCGGTATAATTTCTGAACATTTATACGTTTAAGACGGGGCATTAACTGAAAACCCAGTAAATGACAGAAAGCAAAAGCCACTTCATTTTGACCGTGACTATCTACATAATTTGTCTCCACTTTCATTTCAGTACAGTGGCGTAATAATCCTTCAATCATGGCTGCAACTTCAGAGGAAGAACAAGTTTTTAACTGCGAGTAAATACAAACAGAATTCTTCTCAACGTGCCAATAAATCATCACACCCCGTCCACCATAGCGGATGTGCCACTCAGTCATTAAATTTTGATCCCAAGCACCAAACTTTTTCGAGTCAGAAGCGCAGGCGGTTGTACCCTCTCCCCAAATAGTGGGAATTCTGGCAGTAAAAATTGCATTTGCAACACAGGCAATAGCATTGCGTAATTGTTCTTTCTGAATAAAATGACGCTTGACATGGAGTAAATCTTGATAATTATCGCCTTTAATCTCATCACTTAAACGCTTTAATCCAGTATTCGTTCCTAAACCATATAAACAAAGTAACAAGCGTTTTTGTAAAGTATAGTCGCCTAAAACCTCTCTGGTTGATACAGTCCGAAAGTGTTGGCTAAAATTTACTCGTAAATCAGTTTCCTTGAGAATATCTAAGAGGCTAGTCATCCGCCAACGTCGAGTAATTTCACTTTTTAAGCGAGTCAAATTAGCAGGTTCATTTTGAGGATTCAGAGGAGAAACACAAATTCGACTTTTACCTGTGTTTTTAATTGTGACTAATTTGTTCTTAAGTATTCCTTTAGACAATAAAGTTAATGCTTCATCCATCTGCTTTTGCAAATTAGCAATAAAGACTTCCACATCTGAGGGTTGTTTCAATGCTTGGAAATATTCTAATCTTTGCGCCTCAAAATCAGCAGGTAAATCTTCTTCAGGGTTTCTGTAACGATTAGCGCCTACAACCCAGATTTCCTTGCATCTGAGCTTTTCTCTCAATGCTTGCAGCACGCTCAACTCATAATTAATGCGATTAACTTTGATTTCGTCGTCTGCTCCCGTCTCTAAGATAATTTCTTGCCAACCACTACGTAATACCCCATCAATGGGTATATCTTCTCCTGCATCATAATAACGTTGTTTACTATCAGCATACTTTTTAAGTATTGATATCGCTTGAATAACTGGACGATGAACTTCATTATTTGAACGGAATTCTAGCTTGTTTAAAATTAACGGTAAAATTCGCCGATAATATCCACCATAAGAAGAACGCATCACCGTATAAACTTTCTCACGGTAAGCATTTCCTGTAGATTTATACTCTTTTACTAAATTCTTGAGAGTTACCTCACTTACCACCGGAAAAATCACATCTTTGATTGTGCCATCAGGTGTTTTCAAGGAAGCTTCTGCCATTTGGTAGAGGAGATTATTCTTCCCATGAACCCGTTTAAAATCCTGAATAAGTTCTTTATCTACACGTTTTTCTGCATTGGCTCCTATGCGATGCACAATCTGGATGAGTAACTCTACTAAATTATCTATAACTTCTTGACTTCTGAGCCAACAAAAAGCTGTAAATAGTGTGTAGCGGATATGTTCTGGGTGACGGCGTAAGTCACGAGGATGTTCAACTACTACTCGACTTTTATAGACTTGGAGAACTTTAGTGGGGATTTTTTTAAATAAGTCTGCTGGTAATTCTAATTGCTCAAAAATCTCTAACTTAGCGACTTCTTTTTGAAAACTTTCTACACCAATTCTGCCTGGGTCTGTTTTTAATTCAGCCCATGTTAATATGGGAATTTCAGTGCTGATTTCTGAGTTGTTCGTGTTATCTAACTGTTGACATAATTGGATATCTCTCGGATTATTCAGTTGTTTATCATGATTTACTTCTGTGATATCATCTAATTCCTGATCTGAAGCTTTCTCTTTCAAAAAATCATCTATCCACTTTTTAGATTGGTGAGATAGTTGGGAAGTTATGTCCCGAAAAAATTTAGATTCAAAATTCTTGATAGCAGAGCGAATGATACGTTCTAATCTGGAATCTGTTGGGGGTTCAAGTTTTAAATTCCGTAGTCTCGCTATGGCGGCAAGTTTTAGCTGTTCAAATTTTAACTCATAAATTAATGCTTGTTCAGCTAACCAATTAGTTAACTCTTTAGCATCGCTAACTTTGGTTTCTCGAAATCCAAAGAATTCTCTAATTTGAGCGCGATGATATTTTATGGAGCGTCCTTGCCAATCGTAGTAAGAGTACTTCTCTGGGGGAATATCTAAAAGTTTGGCAACATAATTAACAACGCTTATGGAGATTTCTTGATTATTAAGAGGAAACCTGGCATAAATCTCAAAAAACTTCAGCAATATAGCAAAACCTAACCTATTCTCATCATTTTTTTGATTCAGTAATGCTAATTCCTCTGGGACTAGCGTCGCTCTGTGGGGAAGATTGAGCGGGGGCTTACAGCCAAAATTAATCGTAAGACACTTCAGGGTTTAGCGAGCGCACTTGGCGTGCCTCAAGAATATTTGGATGCTGTAATCAAGGGCGAGGAAGTATCTCAGCTTAGAGGGGTTAAGTTTTGTCCTCAATGTTGGAATCCTGGTGCGGCGGTTGACCCTATGTGGGGTCATGTCAAAGCCAAGTTTTGTTATCTGTGCGGTACACCGATTCGAGCTAACTGCGCGAATTGCGGTGAGTTGGTGTTGTCTTTGAGACACCGATTTTGTCCAATTTGCGGCTGTGCTTATAAAACGCCCGTCAAAACAGCTCAAACCAAATCATGAACTCTTTTTTCTCAAACCCATATTCCACAATACTTTCAGCCTATCTTGCCCCTGGTGACAGCTTGGCGGGTAAGGAGGCACACGTCACCGTGTCCCCCTCCCCTCAGAACGGC
>JAESGT010000089.1_pt1 | contig 29457 bp, 28 predicted proteins | sample 9266261 | NCBI WGS metagenome assembly JAESGT01 (sample SAMN15741584, study PRJNA653494) | algae metagenome | isolation source: Pelatocladus maniniholoensis HA4357-MV3 and co-occurring heterotrophs from... | place: USA: Maniniholo cave near Haena, Hawaii | collected 2009-07-28 | reverse complement strand
CTAGATATTAGTTCTGGTTCTGAGCAAGAGGAGGAAGATCCACAAGATTGAGTCTCTCTTGTTATTCGCGATTCAAGCTCGCGAATAACTTTCCTTTCTTTATTTTTGCAAAATTGGGATGCTCCCACTGATTCTACAATTATTAGCTGCTCCCTTTGGTGCTGATGCTGTTAATCCTGCACGTCGAATTTTGGGACGTATTTTGATCGAAAGGGGAGCAAACCATCTGACTGTTGAACAAGTTCAAGGAACTCTCAAGAGCGCTATTTCTTTATTAGCTTTGCAAGCAGTGCAAGAAAAAGCCAAAGTTCATGGCTGGTTAGGAAATCAAATTCAACAAGCCCACACTTTATTAGTGAAGGCAATTTTTGAGCCTAGCGAACAAGACAAAAATTACTGGATTGGAATTTGCCGGATTCCAGAACATTTATTAAAATTGGATCTTCCTCATCCAGAATATAATCACTGCGAAGCACCAGGAGTATTTCGATATGAAAACAAAACACTACTGGATCACCGCAAAGAAGATTTTTTAGAATTTTTAGAAGCATGTCCAGATTATATGAGTCCTGCACAAGCCCTTGAAGAATGGTTAAAGCAAACTATTCCATATTTATTTGAATTACTAAATACAAAATTACAAGATTCGATCAAAACTTGTTTTGCTATACAATTAACCCAGGATAATTCATCTGCTTTACTCGAAAATTTTCTATAATCAATCAAAATTAATTTTCATAAAAATACATAATGAATTTAATCATTAAACAATACAAAGGACTTGGTGCTATAAAACTAGGAATTACAAGAGAAGTTCTGCGTCAGATTATCATCGGTTGTAGTGGAGAACTAAAAAGTTTTATGAAAAAGCCTACTTCAGAAATACTTACAGATTCCTTTAATAATCTAGGCATAGAAAATCAGCAGGAATCCGAAAGAAGCAAAAATTTTGTAGATAACTTAAAGTTGGCGAAAAAACTGATAAATAATAATCTCAAACAACAAGAAGCTAAAAAGACACATGAATCTGAAAGAATCAGCAAGACAAACTCTCAAAACTTAGAGGGATTATCACCAAAACTCAAAGAAGCACATCATGTACAAAAAGATATGGATGTAGGAAGAAATCGCCAGTTAGCTCAACAAATCGGAGAACCTTCCTCAACTCATGCTGCTAAATCCAGTGAGATAAAATCTCAATCCAGGGAAATATCTCATCCAGATAAAAATCAGAGTGAGAAAGGAGAAGCTTCTTCCACACGTTCTCCTAAACAGCAAGAGCTAGGAAAAAATGTAAATGAGAGCAAAAATCAAAGATTAGCTCATCAAATGAAAGATTCTTCTGTAAATCGTCCTCAAAAATATACTGAAGTCAAATCTGTACCAAAAGAAAATTCTACAAATTCGAGACGAGACATATAGCTAAATATAATTAGGACAATATTTTACAAATTCGTAACGCATATTATTTCGGAAAAACTCTGCGTCCCTCTGTGTTGAAAAACGTTATGCTTTTATGCAAAGGTGTATTTAACTAGCCGCTAGCGTTTTTATGTGGTGAAAAAATAAATCCTATTTTCAAATATTGAGTATAAAGTTATGGCTTACGCAGACTTCGTAACTCGCTTGAATCCCCAAACTATGCTTTTTAAGCCTGGTACAAAGATCAATATAAAAGACTTTGACCCAGACTATAAAAGTGACTTCCGAAAAAGTGAAGCCAAACAGCTATTACAATGGGAGGTCGAAGAGTTAGCGAAGTATCAGGATATGCTTTATGCTCAAGACACTTATGCTTTGCTAATTATTCTTCAGGCATTGGATGCTGCTGGTAAAGATAGTACTATTAAACACGTCATGTCAGGGGTTAATCCTCAAGGTTTTCAAGTGTTTAGTTTCAAAGCCCCTTCAGCCGAGGAACTAGATCACGATTATTTGTGGCGGTCATTTAAAGCTTTACCAGAACGGGGACGCATCGGGATTTTCAATCGTTCTTACTACGAAGAAGTACTAGTGGTGCGTGTCCATCCAGAACTCCTCACTAGACAAAATTTACCTCTCCAGACAACAGACAAGCACATTTGGCAACAAAGATTTGAAGAGATAAATAACTTTGAAAAATATCTTGTTAATAATGGCATAGTAGTGCTGAAATTTTTCCTCAATGTCTCAAAAGAAGAGCAGAAAAAACGCTTTTTGAGACGAATTGAGCTTCCTGAAAAAAATTGGAAATTTTCTAGCGGTGATGCCAAAGAACGGCAATTCTGGGATGAATATATGAAAGCTTATGAAGATGTCTTTAATCATACGAATACAGAATGGGCGCCTTGGCATATTATCCCAGCCGACCATAAATGGTTTACGCGCATTTGTGTAGCTTATTTTGTCTACGAGAAGATGAAATCCCTCAACTTAGCATATCCCAAAGTCAGTGAAGAACATTACATAGAACTGCTAAGAGCAAAGGAAATACTTGAAACACAGGAGTAATAGAATTTGGACAAGTTGTTCAGTTATCAGTTATCAGTTAAGTAGGTAGGTGTAATTAAAGATAAAATAAAACCTCACCCTGCCTCCGGCTTCCCTCTCCTTAGTAAGGCTACGGTGTACACACAAATCTAGGTTGAGCGCATCTGTACCGCTCATAGCGCAAGTCCTCTGAAGAGGACTCAAAAAAAAGTTTGTTCCAGTCCACTTGAGTGGACTTTCGCTATGAGCCTGGAACTTTAGTTCTAGGCCGGATACAGTTTCAACTTATCTTCTTTTAGGATGGTTGTTTTGGCATAGTTTCACGGTATCCTGGACGTAGCCAAACCATAGGAGCATAGGTCGAGCGCCAATGCAGACAACAGCAGAACAAACCAATCCCCTGGCTGGCAAACCTGCTCCAGCCAATATTTTGATTAATGTTGAACAGCTTTTGGATCAGTACTACACGGTTCATCCCGACCCGAATAATACACTACAACGTGTTAGTTTTGGAACATCGGGCCATCGTGGTACTTCTACCAATGGCACATTCAATGAAGACCATATTCTTGCAGTATCTCAAGCGGTTGCTGAATATCGCAAGAGCCAGGGTATTAATGGGCCGCTGTACATGGGTATGGATACACACGCACTCTCGACTCCAGCCCAAAAGTCTGCGTTGGAAGTACTTACAGCGAACAATGTAGAAGTTTATATCGCCGCAGGTGAAGGTTATGCACAATACACACCGACACCAGCAGTATCCCACGCCATTCTCACCTATAACAAAGGTAGAACTAGTCAATTAGCAGACGGGATCATTATTACCCCATCTCATAACCCCCCAAGTGATGGTGGTTTTAAATACAACCCACCTTCAGGCGGTCCGGCGGAACCTGAAATTACTAAATGGATTCAAACCCGCGCCAATGAGTTGATGGCAAATAATAACCGGGATGTGAACCGAATTAGTTATGAATCTGCGCTACAGGCAGCCACAACTCATTATTTTGACTTTATTACTCCCTACGTCAACGATCTCGAAAATATTGTTGATATTGACGTCATTAGATCCTCTGGTATCCGCATCGGTGTTGATCCTTTGGGTGGATCGAACATCGCCTACTGGCAACCGATCGCAGAACGTTATGGTTTAAATATTACCGTAATTAACAACACCGTTGATCCGACTTTCCGCTTCATGAGCGTAGATTGGGATGGCAAAATCCGTATGGATTGCTCATCACCCTACGCTATGGCTAGCTTAGTTAAGTTTAAAGATGACTACGATATTGCTTTCGGTAATGACACAGACTCAGATCGCCACGGTATCGTCACCCCCAGCGTGGGATTGATGAACCCCAATCACTTTTTATCTGTAGCGATTTGGTATTTATTTACCAATCGTAGTGGCTGGTCTGCAACGAGTGCGATCGGCAAAACTTTGGTCAGTAGTAGTATGATTGACCGAGTTGGTAAAGAAATTGGACGCCAAGTTTGTGAAGTACCCGTCGGCTTTAAGTGGTTTGTAGACGGTTTACTTGATGGTTCTTTTGGCTTTGGTGGTGAAGAAAGTGCTGGTGCTTCTTTCCTGCGTAAGGATGGCACCGTCTGGACAACAGATAAAGATGGTATAATTATGGATCTGCTTGCGGCTGAAATTACAGCACGTACAGGTAAAGATCCTGGTTTGCATTATCAAGATTTAACGGCAAAACTGGGCAAACCATTCTACAAGCGGATCGATTCTCCCGCTTCGCCAGAACAAAAAGCGCGTCTAGGTAAACTCGCGCCGGAAGATGTCAAAGCATCCACCCTGGCTGGCGATCGCATTACTGCCAAATTGACCAATGCTCCCGGTAACAACGCTCCTATTGGTGGATTGAAGGTGACAACAGAAAACGGTTGGTTTGCATCTCGTCCCTCTGGTACAGAAAATGTATGCAAAGTCTACGCTGAAAGCTTTAAGAGCGAAGCTCACCTAGAGGAAATTTTGCAAGAAGCAACAGAAATTGTTGCTAATGTCGTTTAATTCTCAAATTTGTGCGATCGCAAATACAAACAATCGCCGCTCTAGAATAAAATTAGAGCGGCGATTATATATGGTTTTATGATGTAGCGATCGCTGTAACGCACCCTCCAGGCTAGCGAAGACTAGTTTTGCTCCCAAATATAACTTCAGCTTAATTCTTAAAGTAGAGTTAAGCAATCATTAAAAACGCATATACTACGATTACCAAGCAAGAATTATTAACAGCCCCTAGTTTTATATCTACTAGGAGCTTTTTTTAATTGATTGTTTCTTTAAAATCCGGGGTAGATCCAGAAGTATTACTTTCGACTAATAAATAGTTAATTCTGTTGGTAGATTGGATATCAATGTTGAGACTGTTAATCTGTATTTGTTACTAAAAAACGTTTACCAAATACAAAACAATGAATATTCTTGCTTGGATTGTTTTAGGTTTAATTGCTGGTGCTATTGCCAAAGCTATCTACCCCGGACATCAAGGCGGTGGCATTTTAGGAACAATTGTTTTAGGTATTATTGGTGCATTTGTTGGTGGTAGTTTGGGCGTATTTTTCGCTACGGGACGCTTTGCACTGGCAGCTAGTTCTCTGAGCATTCCCGGTATTCTAGTCGCAGTTCTTGGTGCAATTGTCGCTATTTTCTTGTGGAACGCATTAAGTCGTCGTACTGTGTAATGAATGAAATTGCACTTTATTTATAGTAAAAATCAGGGAAGTTATGACGCTATATTTTTTCCCTGAACTTAAATAAAACAGTAGTGTCTACCTAAGTACAGGTAGGCGCTATTATTATTTTTAATAGAATACGGTTCAGTTAATTTTTTTGCTTAATTCTGCACTGAAAGCTCAATTTTTCATCAAGTTTTTTCTGTCTTCGTATCTTGGTGGTTCAAAAATAAATTTTCTTCACCACCAAGACATCTACTCATCTTCGTACTCAACCCAACTATTGGGAGTTTCTGACACCGCTACTTTCAGTTGCACATCTGCTGGAAGTCGTTTTTTGGTTTCATCATAAATATATTTAGCAATCATCTCAGCAGTTGTTTCGTACTCAGGAGGTAAGACTTCGTTAAGGATGCAGTGATCAAGTCCCCCTTTGGAAACATCTTGCTTTGCCCAGCGTAAAGTTCTAAAATCAGCTACCATCACTGGGTGTGGACAATACTGAGAAGAATGTAGCTTCAATGCAGTTGCTTCGATTCGCACCGTATAATTATGCCCATGCATCCGACCGCAGGGGCCATCGTAATCTTTAATGTAATGGGCGCTGTTAAACGAGAATTCAGTTACTAGTTTCCATTTGGGCATTTAATATTGCCTCGCAGTCAGTTCCGACACAAAAAATAGAAGTATATCTTTTTTGATCGTAACTGTGCTTTTAGGCTTGCTAACTGCGGCAACATCATGATAATACTTTTTGCAGAATATTCTCTATAAATTTTGTCTTTGCCTCACAATACAAATCAACGTCGTAGCGAAAGCGTTGGGCAAGTTCACATTTAAGTTTTGCATAGGCTAAAGCTTCATCTGGGTTATTTCTGAGGTAGTTGCGAAAAGCTAAGTGTCTTTTGAGTGATACACTGTCTTGGGGGCAAACATACAAATGATGCTGAGGCCATATTTTGCCTGTACCATTACGTGGTACATCACTTGCAGAACGTGCAAATGCTTCTCTACCTGATATACCCAAATCTCCTTCGTGTTTGTAACCGAGTTCTCCGAGCAAGCAGATCACTTTCGTAAGCAATTCATTCGAGGCGATCACAACATCTAAGTCAATAATTGGTTTAGCTGCTAAACCAATTATTGAGGTACTACCAACATGTTCTATAGCCAAGACTAAATCACCCAGCTGATTCTTTATCACACTGTTGAGTTCTAAGAAAAGCTGAGACCATTGAGGATCGTAATCTACAACCTCAACGATGCGTGTTTTAAATTCCATAATCTTAATCTAAACCGTTACCATCGTTTTCACTCACCAATTTAGAATGCTCACGTCCTAATTAATTACACAACCATTAGATATAGAAAAATGGCGTTGCTGAATTGAATTGTGGTATGAATCTAGATGTCCCAGACGCAATATATCGCGTCTGATACAAAGGTTTTGGAATCACCTAAATTCTGCATCATACATGAAATCAGCAACGCTAGAAAAATATATGCTCTCTCTCAACTGGTAGATGCATATCACTCTGTCTCACTGTCTCATGAAAGAGAATTCATTATTACCTGAGCAAGAAGACTTTATTACCTAATAATAATAATCTTATATTTGAATCTCGTTTAGATCTGGGAATTATCCAAGTTTATTTTTAATCAATCAGTTTAATAAATTTTATCTGATCTCAATATAAGGACAAATCTGAACTGGCTTAAATCAATTAATAACTGATAACTGATAACTAATAACTGTTAAAAGAGAGTCTTGAATTATGGCTGAAAGTAGCAACAAGCAAAATAATCTAAACCCAAGCCAAGATATATTCAAAGGTCTTTGGCAAGCAAAAGTAATAATTACCATAGCACTATTAGCTGTATTCGTGAGACTTTCCTATACAAATGAACAAGCGTCTACTGTTCCTACTGCACAACTTGTGACTACATCCGAAGTAGTCAATTATCCTGATGAATTGATTGGTAAAAGTGTAACAGTCAGAAGCAGACTACTGCAAAAAGTTGGTTTAACTTCCTTTACAGTCAGCGATCGCAGATTTTTTGGTGGTGAACCAATATTAGTTATAAATGCTTCTGGTCGGCCTTTTGATTTACCAAGCGATCGCGATGAAGCCATTCAAGTCACTGGTGAAGTTCATGACTTGAAGATTGCCGAAATCGAACAGCAATACAAGCTCAGTCTTCAAGACGAATATTACCAAGATTATGTCAATAAGCCTGTAATCATTGCTAGAGATATCAGATTAGCACCAGATGCAACTGCAATTACCTTGAGATAGGTACAAACTCTGCGTTACACAAAGCGATCGCCTGACTTGAGTGCGATCGCTTTTGCTTGCCCACGTTATACTAATTGAGCGATTAAACCTTCTCTAGCTCTTGTTACGGTGACTAATGACTCAAGACATGCAACGCGAATTTGCCAACCGTGATGAGTTGGTGGCTTACCTGCGCGAACAATTTCCTCAAGCCACAGAACGCGATGATCACATCAGTCAAACAGTTGGTGGACGTCAAGCTGCTGAGAAAGTACTGCAAAAAGTAGACCCAGCTAAATACGCAAAAACACGTAATTTTTTTACAGGTGCAGTCACCCGGCTTTCTCCCTATATTCGTTATGGGGTTCTCAGTTTGCGTGAAATACGAAATTATGTGCTTGATCGCGTACAAAATCAAGACGAGGTCACTAAACTAATTAACGAGTTAGGTTGGCGCGACTACTGGCAACGGCTGTATATTAAGCTGGGAAGTACCATCTGGCAAGACCAAGAAGAATATAAAACAGGCTATCACAAAAGCGAGTACGCGCTGGAATTATCCGAAGATATCAGACAAGGTACAACAGACAGAGTATGTATCGATAGTTTCAGCAAAGAACTACGAGAAACAGGCTATCTTCATAACCACGCTCGTATGTGGATGGCAGCTTATATCATCCATTGGCGGCGTATTCAGTGGCAAGCTGGAGCTAAATGGTTTCTTGAACATCTTTTAGATGGCGACCCGGCTAGTAATAATATGTCATGGCAATGGGTAGCCAGCACCTTCAGCCACAAACCATATTACTTCAATCGCGAAAACTTGGAACGCTACACAGAAGGTGTTTATTGTCGCCAATGTCCTCTTTACGGTCATTGTGATTTTGAAGAAAGCTATGAAGAATTAGAACAACGACTATTTCCCAAGGGAGAATTTAGCAAAAAACCCAATAGTCAAAGTTGGCAAAAAGGGAAGAAAAGACGGTAGAAACCAAGCTTATTTGTGCGATTGCTGTGCTACTTGCTCGACTACTTCTACAGTCAAGTCTAAAACTTGAGCGATCGCCCACATTATCCAACATCAAAAACCCTGTCACAGCTATGCTGTAACAGGGGTAAAACTAGAGATTCTGATTGTGGCTAATCTTAAATTAACCGAGCCATTCTAAAACCGCTTCTTCCTTAGTGTTGGTATTGCGTGATGGAGTTTCACGATTAAACTTCATGTGAATTGAGCGGGTTTGCTCGCCATCAGCAGCCACAGCCATGATTGGGTAGTCAATCAAACCATCTTGGAAGGACATCTGGAAGCGGAATGTTCCATCTGGATTTAACTTAATGGGACGACCACCAATGGTGACAGTTGCATCGGGTTCGGTTGCACCGTAGACAATCAACTCAGCATCTGCAATCAACCAGAACTGGCGTGGACGAACAGGTACGGCGGAAGCAGAGAAGCCGACACCAGACATACCTACACCAGACATAGTTAAGCCAGATACAGTTGGAACTGCCCACATACCTACACCAGAGGGGAAGACATAGGAACTGATGGCTTGTTCTGGAGTAACTGAACCAGGAACATGCTGCATTGAGCCAAACAAAGAACCAGCAACTCGCTGTGCCTCCGCAGATTCTGCCAAGCCAAAGATTTGGTCGTAAATGGCGTTACCTGTAGCACTAGCAGCAGCAGCTTTCTTCGCTGGGGGAACCAACTCGTAGAAGCTTTTACTACGCAAATCTTCTTCAAAGTTGACGTTGATGAAAACGTCTTCAATCCAATCAGATGGATATACAGGAGGAACGTGGACAGGAGTAGAACGAGCCAATACTAACCAGCGACCATCAGCACAACGGTAGCCGATATCGATCACATAATCGCGATCGCTCACAGGAATTGGCAAATACCATTCCCGTGCTAGTTCATCGCAAGGATATTCCTGAATACTGTGAGGACTTTGGTACTCCAAGTTGATGTCGGTAACATCATAAATCCGCAGCGCCAGTTGTTGTCCTCCTTGGCGTCGCAATTCTTCTTTGTGATCGTTAGGAACATCCCAATAAGTGTAAGCCCACTGGGGATCACGAGGCATTAGAACAATGCGGCTTTCACCATAACCATCTGGTAATTCGCCAATTCCTTCGTCTACATCAGCCAGAGTACCACCAGTAAGATCTTCTTGACCCAATTCAAATTTTGCTGCTTCCACGGTTTCCTGTGCCTCCAATGAAAAAGATTGGCTGGGAGATGCTGCGCTACGCTCAATTTCTTGTATCGCTGCTAACAGCTGCGATTTACGCATTCGGCTATAACGAGAGACACTGTAAGAGCTTGCTACTTTACGTAGCTGTCGCAATGTCATCTCTTCTAATGGTGGTCTTTCTTTTGCCATGAATTTGGCCTCCAGTCATTTGAAAGGTTAATAATGTACCCTTGTCTATAAGTGGTTGATTCAATCCCATCCACCTTAGATTAACTTTTGCTTCTCGACTCCTGCTCTACCTCAACTTTGCCTAAATTTCAGTTAGGTTTTTATTGTTTTTTTATATTGCGGGTCACTCCCTTTCAATTTCCTGTTATGCCAAAATCAGCATTTTTTAATTTTGGGAGTTAAGGAGTCTTTATGTTAAAAAATACTAACTGTTAACCTCCCCCTGGGATCAAGAGGTTGCCATGCTTGTTTTTAGTATTTTTACGAATTTATTACTTATTTGGGGATCGCCTTGTCATTATTCTATGACATAGACGCTAAAATCAGCATCAAAAAGTCATGATTCAGTGACATAAAGTTATAAGTTAGTACTATGTCACTATAAAGCCCTACTTATTGTTGTGAAAGCTTGACACAAACAACTTTGATTTAAGATGGTGGGGATCGGAAATCGGGAATCGGGGACAAGGGAGGAATAAATACCAATCCCCAATCCCCAATCCCTGTAAAAAAACTCCAGTTCTCAACTTGGACGAGGTTTAACTAATCAACAGCATTTCGTTTCCACCTTTTTGGAGTTCATATTCTACTCTGATGATTGAAACTGTATATCCTAGTTTCCGGAATTCTTGGATGATGCGATCAAGATAGGGAGAACGTTGCAACATCAAAGTCAGCAAAGGGAAAATCCGTACTTGTTGACTGACTCTGAGCATTTCCTGAATCGAGTCAAAGTGAAATTGGTAATCATGATGCTCAGAATACAAAAATAAAAAGTGTGAACATAAAGCAATATCAAATTCTTTATCTTTAAAATCAAGTTGCGGTAGTTCACCAATTAAATATCTTTGCTCTATTTTTCCCCGCTCGTAATCACTGGCAAATTTGTTGATAGCTGCTATTCTATTATATTTTAAATCTTCAGGAGATTTATGATATGACCAAATCCAATCATTAGGACTTGCTTTCACTTGGTCAATTATATTATCAACTACTTCATTAAATCTTTTTTGGATTAAATCACCACTAAATTGGTAAATTGGATCAATAGAAGTGACATTCATCCCAATTTTTGTAGCTTCTGCATTGAAGCTAGCCGGACCATCGCCAACACCTAAAATGCGCTTGTTAAAATCTGATTGATTAAGATTGAAAATTTGCACATATTCATCAAGCGATCGCCCAAAAGGAACAACTTTTTCTAATTTCATTGCCATTGGTAATTACCGTTGGTATAATTATCTATTTCTAAAATCAATCAAGGTTTGCAAATAAACATCTGGTATTCCAATATCAAAACTTTTTCCTTGTACGACATACCCTGTCATTCCCTCTTGTTGACGTACTTGTTCTAGACAGGTTGTTAATTGAAATTCGCCCCGTTCTCGAAATTTATTATTAATATTTTCTTCGAGAAAATCAAAAATTGTAGGCGTTAGTGCATACAATCCAAAAATAGATAAAAATTCGTTTTCTGGTATCCCTTCAATACGCAAATGCTGACGTGCATATTCAACAGTTGGTTTTTCGTAGACTTGTGTTAAGGAAAGAATAGAATCTGGCTGTTGCCAAACTCCTGTAACACACCCGGCTTTATGAATCATATCTTCTGAAATTGTTGTTAAGCCAACAACACTTAGATTTGCTTGGGCGTAAACTTCTAATACTTGACGCGCACAAGATTTTTTAATATTAGATGCATAAATATGGTCGCCTAGCATGAGTAAAAATGGCTGATCATTTACCCATTCTTTGGCACAATATACAGCATGTCCATAACCTGCCTGTTCTTTTTGTGATAAAAATTTGATTCTGTCACCTAAATCTACGATATGTTTACTATGTTTTTGATTTTCTGGTGATAGCTTTTCAAAAAGCTCTGCTTTGGGTGGATATTTAAATAAATCAATAAAAATTCTTTTGTCTTCTGGTTGAATGATAATTCCAATTTCTTCGATTCCAGCACTAATTGCTTCTTCAACTATGAGTTGAATTACTGGTTTTACTCTGCCATCTTGATCAATTATTGGGAAAAGTTCTTTTTTGACAACTTTGGTAGCAGGAAATAAGCGAGTACCAAAACCAGCAGCAGGGATTACAGCTTTCTTAATTTGAGTTTTTGGCATAAATCGTTAGTTCTAAACATTGCATTTGTGGAAAATCTCGTTCAATGATTTCAATAACTTTTTGTTGATTTTCTTTGTCTTTCACAATAAATTGTGCTGTACCGTCACCTTGAGAACCAACACCTTTGCCCCCCAAAATATAAGGTTGAATTGGTAGATAATTAAGTAATTCATGTAAGACAGGTGCTGTTAACTCTTCAGGACAAGCCGATATCATATACTTGTCAAATTCTACCTGTGCTTGTCTCATCAGAGTACCGATTCTTTCTGCATCGCCTGTTTGTAAGGCGTTAATGGCGGCCTGGGTAATTTGATAGCTGATAAAACCCAAATATTTTTGGACATTCGCTTGTATGGAGTTGCTGGCGAAGGGATAACACTGATTGAGTTTGCTGAGGATTACTTGAGTATTTTTGCTAGCACCAAGATCCACTATCACAAAAAACAAATCTTTGGGAACGCTGAGTTCGATGATCTCTGTGCGATCGCCATCAAATATCATCGCAATGGGACAATTACCATAAGCACAAGCTTGATCCATGCGTCCACAACGAGAAGGAGTGGTAATCTCTCCAAAATAGGCAAACTCCATTTCTTCTTGGATAGACATCTTTAAGTCATATACCAGATTAAAAGCTCTCGCTACTAACACGCAAATAGCCGCACTCGATGACAGCCCTTTTTGAATCGGTAAATCTGTCAGGTAATTATCAATTTCTATTCCCCCAATAGAATTTAGAGACCTACTGCTATACACCCCTGCCAAAAATTGATAAGCGACACCAGCAGCATAACTAAAAAATCCACCCTTTCTAGCTTCTGTAAGTAAAGCCTGTGCTTCCATCGGTAGAGTCAGAGATTTATGAGTTCCATCACCAACAAAAGTACTAATAACTAATTGATTAGGATGAGACTTCACTTGTGCATACAACCCCTGATTTGTACCTACCAGCAACGTGTAGCCTATTTCTAATTCAGGATTGAGATGACGGTATCCTCCCGCCCAATCAGTGTGTTCGCCAAATATACACAGACGTCCTGGTACAAAAATGTTCATATATGTTTATGATATTACTCAAGTATTCTCACGTATTCTGTAACAATTAATCATGTCTACGAGCATGTTCTTATACCATAACGTGCTGAGGGTCAAGCGGAGTTTCGCCACATATTATGCTTGAATGGCAATCATTTGCTGCTTAGTTATACTAGTGTCAGTTTAGAAACTGTCACTTACCCTTGTCCGCGTTTTATACCAGAGGAGATATTCTTATTTTGTGCAAGGAGTGATACCACTTCACCACATGTTTGCCACAAGTTATTTTCGTAATACCCGTTTGACTAAAGGTGATTGCGAATATCGAATGTCGCATCAAATAAGTGATTTGGTATAAAAATATATAAAAAGCGCTTGAGTTCGCAAACTTCTCAGGCGCTTTTACGTGTAATTAATTATCTGCTAAAGCTAAATCAAACAGTCTGCTTCAGCAGACTTTGGTTATGAGGGTCTTCCACGTAGAAAAAACGGGCAGGCTTCTTTGGATATTCCGCATGGCCCATTGATTAATAAAGGGGTTTATAAGCCTGCCCGTTTTTTTGGGGACAATGCAAATGAGACTGCGATTTGAATCGCAGGCGGTTTTTTTGAATAATTGGTATAGTACTCGATCCCCGATTCCCGATCCCTTATCCAATCACAAAATTAATCAACTTACCAGGCACCACAATCACCTTTTTAATTTCTTTGCCTTCTATGTAACGTTTGGCAATTTCAGATTCGCGGGCGTATTTTTCCAACTCTGCTTTGTCTGCTTGTGCTGGAACTGGAATTGCACCGCGAGTTTTACCCATAATCTGAATAACCAAATTAATTTCATCAGCAACTAAGGCTGCTGAGTCATACTTCGGCCAGGTTTGGGTATGAACTGAGTTGCTGTTACCCAACAAATGCCACAATTCATCGGCGATGTGGGGCGCAAAAGGTGCCAGCAGGATAACTAAAGTTTGAATACCTTCTGCATAGATTGGCGAGTTTTTACAAGAGGTGTCGGTGATGGCGTTACTCAGTTTCATCAATTCTGAAATCGCCGTGTTGAATTGATATTCATCTTCTACGTCTTCACTGACTTCTTTAATTGCGGTGTGAATTGCGCGTCGTAAGTCTTTTTCATTTTTTGTCATTTGTCCTTTATGTGTTGCAGATGACGGATGACTATTAACAAACTCTGTCACCAACCGCCAAACTCGGTTCAAAAAGCGAAATTGCCCTTCTACGTCTGCTTCATCCCATTCCAAATCTTTTTCAGGTGGTGCTTTGAACAAAATGAACATCCGGGCGGTATCGATACCATATTTATTAATCACATCTTCCGGCGCTACACCATTGCCTTTAGATTTGGACATAGTGGCATAAATGCGTTGCAGTGGTTCACCTGTTTGGGGATCGTGGGGATCGTTAGGATCAACAAGATGGGAAGGAATCCATTTGTCTTTACCACCTTTATTCGGGTTGAAGTAAGTTAAACCCTGCACCATTCCTTGAGTTAACAAGCGTTGGAACGGTTCGTCGAAATTCAACAAGCCGCGATCGCGCAATACTTTGGTAAAGAACCGCGAATACAACAAGTGCAAAATCGCGTGTTCAATTCCACCTACATATTGATCGACGGGCATTAAATCATTTACTCTTGTAGAGTCGAAAACCTGCTGTTCATTCTGAGCATCGGTAAAACGCAAGAAATACCACGACGAATCAATAAATGTATCCATTGTGTCGGTTTCCCGTTTTGCAGGTGTACCGCAGTTGGGACAAGGTACGTTTACCCAACTTTCCAAGTTTGCCAAAGGCGAACCACCACGTCCGGTAAATTCTACATTTTCCGGTAACTTGACGGGCAAGTCTTGATCTGGAACCGGAACCGCGCCACAATCGGGACAATGAATGATGGGAATGGGTGCGCCCCAGTAACGTTGTCGAGAAATTAACCAATCCCGCAAGCGATATTGTACCCGTTCTTTGCCAAAGCCTTGTTTCTCGGCGTACTCCACAATTGCTTTTTTGGCGTCGGTGGAATTCATGCGATCGAATTGGCTGGAATTCACCAACACTCCAGGTTCTGTGTACGCCTCTTGTAGAGACGTTACATGTAACGTCTCTACATTATCAGCACGTACTATTACAACTTTAATCGGCAAATTCTGATCCTTGGCAAATTTAAAATCCCGTGCATCGTGTGCAGGTACACCCATGACAGCACCTGTACCGTATTCGTACAGTACATAATCAGCGATCAAAATCGGAATTTCTTCCCCTGTAAACGGGTTAATTGCTTTACCACCCGTCGGTATACCCCGCTTGGGCTTATCTTCAGCAGTGCGTTCCAACTCGCTTTGGTTGGTAACTTCTTCGACAAATGCTGCTACTGCTGCTTGCTGTTCTGGTGTTGTCACCAGCTGTGTTAACGGATGTTCTGGTGCTAAGACTACGTAGCTAACGCCGTAAACTGTATCTGGGCGGGTGGTGTACACACCAATTTTCTCGGAACTACCTACAATGGGAAATTCCAAATATGCACCTGTAGATTTGCCAATCCAGTTCGCCTGCATCAACTTGACACGTTCTGGCCATCCGGGCAATTTTTCTAAGTCATTCAACAATTCTTCGGCGTAGTCGGTGATTTTGAAAAACCATTGGCGCAATAATTTACGTTCGACTTTCGCCCCACTACGCCAGGAACGTCCTTCGTTGTCTACTTGTTCGTTTGCCAATACAGTTTGGTCAATGGGGTCCCAGTTTACTGCTGCTTCTTTTTGATAAGCTAAACCTGCTTGGTAAAACTGCAAGAAAATCCACTGTGTCCACTTATAATAATCTGGGGAACAGGTGGCAACTTCACAGTCCCAGTCAATCGATAAACCCAGACGTTGCAATTGCTGGCGCATCTTGGGAATATTTTGATAAGTCCAATTTGACGGGGGAACACCTCGGTCAATTGCGGCATTTTCTGCGGGTAAACCGAAAGCATCCCAACCCATCGGATGCAGTACCCGATAACCTTGCATTCGCTTGAGGCGGACAATCACATCGGTAATCGTATAATTACGGGCGTGACCCATGTGCAGGCTGCCCGATGGATAGGGGAACATGGACAGGGCGTAGTATTTTGGCTTATTGCTGTCTAGGGAAATTTTATCTAAGCCAAGTTCATTCCATGTCTTTTGCCATTTTTCCTCAATCTGTGTTGGGTTATATCGGGAATCCACGAAAACTCTCCTACTGGACTTTAACCATAGTTTGCCTCCATATTTTAGATGATGGTAGGCAAATGAATGGCTTGGTTGAAATAAGCAATGATTGAATTAAAAGAAAAATCTTCTGGTTTATTGCGGGTGTTTGTTTATGGCACCCTCAAACCAGGAGAAGCTAATTATCAAAACTACTGCGATCGCAAAGTGGTAAATGCGACTAAAGCTTATGTGCTGGGTAAACTGTTTGATCTGCCCCAAGGATACCCAGCTATGACATCAGGGGATAGTCCTGTCTACGGGTATTTGTTAGAATTTGATTTGCCAGAAGTTCTAGTCGAACTCGATGATCTCGAAGATTACCACCCTGCTAGACCAGTTCCAGAAAATTTATATAATCGGCAACAAATAGAAGTATATGATTTCCAAGGGCGATCGCTCTGTTGGGCTTGGGCTTACTTGATGACGCCGGAAATGGTTGATAATTTAGGAGGTGTTCACCAAGCTAATGGCTGGTGGACGAATGACCGAACAAGGTAAAAGTCAAAAGGCAAAAGAAAGAAAGAATAAATATTTATATGGTCATATTTTCACTTTCTACTTCTTAAGACCCTAACTAGTTCACAACGGCGTAAATAAAGCAACCATTTAAAATAGTCGAAAAGCTTATAAAATAAGCATTCTTTCTTTTTACTTTTGCCTTTTTACTTTTGCCTTATTGTACTAGTTCACTTTATTTGACAATTCCTAATGATATTCATTCCCTATATCTAATGGTTGTAGCTGTTTTGGTCGATTAAATGGATCTTCTGGGGTAGTTTCTGCTGCTTTCGGAATTGGCAAAATGGGGTTGTTAATAGAAACATTTAATGGTGCGGCAGCAATAGTCTTTGCTGGTTGCGCCTGTTCTGTTATAGTATTTTGAGCCAGTTGTGGGCTGAATTTCCCACCCGGTAATAAGCCAGACACCGCACCAATAATTGTCGCGGCGATAGCTGTACCTCCCCAAACTAAGGCAAGACGTGTACGGCGACGGCGTAAACGAGCTATGACTCGTTCAACAGTTTCTTCTACTGCTTGTGACTGCGGTACTGGCATTGTCCGCAAGCCTTGACGCAATTTCAAAAGCCGTGAATACAAGCATTTTACTGCCTGATCGCTTGCCAGCAATTCTTCTACTTGCCTACGTTCGGCAGCAGTGAGTTCACCATCAAGATAAGCACTTAATAATTCGAAGCGATCGCGCTTCACCATATCTATAGCACCCGTTAATTCATTGGTATGCTCTGCCTCCCCATCTGGCAAATTAAGATTAAATTGCAAGTGGGAATGGTCGTTAAAGTGAGAATCAGTAGTCATCTTAACATTATTACCAATTCACGCACGGGTAAACACAACAAATTTCGATCCAGGATAGTCCTTATTTCTCCTGATTTATCCTAGTAGCAGAAGCACTTTACATAATTTTAATAAATCTTAATGAAATATAAAATTCTGCTTTTCACCTGATGGTGAAACTTTGAAACTAGGAACCAAGATAAGTTTGTAACTGCGCTTGCAATCTGGCTCTAGCTCTGGCTATTCTCGATTTGACTGTTCCCAAGGAAACTCCAGTGATTTCGGCAATTTCTTCATATGCCATACCTTCAATTTCCCTTAAAACAATAGTCGTACGGAATACCTCTGGCAAATCCGCGATCGCTTCTCGCAATTGTTCATAGAACTCTCTAGTTGTGAGTTCTTCTTCTGGTCCGGGAGTATCTCCTGCGATTTCCCAATCCATCTCGCCGTCGTCTACCGAACGGGGAGCATCCAGCGATACAGGACTGACAACTCGCTTACGTTTGCGTAACTCGTCGTAAAACAAGTTAGTAGCAATGCGGCTTAACCAACCCCGAAATTTAGCTGGTTCTTGCAATCGGTTAATATTGCGATAGACCCGAATCCAAACTTCTTGAGCTAGATCCGCTCTGTCAGACCAATCAGGGGCTAAATGGTATAGCACCCTATCAACTTGGGATTGATAACGACGCAGGAGTTCTGTAAATGCAGCACGATCTGGGCGCAGTCCAGTCTGACAGCGTAAAATTAAATCGTGGTTAGAGAGTTTGTCAACTTGCACTGATGCTTCTGGGATTCTTGCATCAACAGTTGACCAGGATACAGTAATCGATTCGCTCATAGATCGTACTGGTTGTAAATCATCCCTATCTATTAGACCTACTTATCTGCCGGATGTTCCAAGTAAGAGTGACGGATTTGTGACTGGAACACAGGATACCTTTGCAGATACTTTGCTGTAAGACACAGCTAGGTTACGTATATTTGTGACAGCATTCAATACTGAATACTTACTATTGTCAAAAATATTTTTTTATGATATCTAAGCTTTGACAAGTGTCAAATAATTTTGGATTTTAGATTTTAGATTGACCTCACAATTTTTTCTGTGGTCTAATTCCCAATTCCCATTACCCATTACTTTTGTGGCAACCTCACCAAGATAGTAGGTGCTGGTTGTTGTAACTGATGTAAATCAGCACCTCTATTAGATTCTTCTAGTACGCGAACTTGCAAAAATAAATTCAGGGAAAATGTAATCGTAATTGCTAACAATAGTTTTTCTAACATGAAACTTACTCTCACCCACACCATGAACACCACTTAAAATGATTGAAAACAGGGCCTATTCGGTTCCAGGGAGTATCTATAAAATTCTCACCTGGATTTATATAAAACTAGACAATGGCACAACTCTGTATAGCCCTAGTTTGCCCATGAGTATGAACAAATTCATAATGGAACTGCTAAATGTTTGTAAATTTTTGGTAATTGGTTTACAAGAGAATCTGAAAAACTTTTCAAAAATAGCTAACTGTAAAATACATAACAGTCACAGTCGCTTTCATTAGAGCTAGAGTAGGGAAGAAAAACTGTGATCTGATGGCTGAGTCAACGGGGAATTTTGGAGAAAATAAACGATGGCGACGGTAAGAAATGAATCTGTAACGCGTATGGCGATGCTACTTTGTTTTGGCACAGGCTTCTTATCTCTCGCTGTCCATTGGCAGGTTTCTGATTTGATGAAATCTCCCACAAATCAAGAACCTGGTGGAATTTATGTAGCAAGAGCAACAGATACAATTGCAAAGCCAAAAAGTTTGATACCAGATGAAAAACATAAAGCAAACCTTTCTCGTCCAATTCAGTCCCAGTTGGCTAAGGCTTCAGTAACACAAAAGCCTTCTACTGTTCTTGCATCTGCTGATCAGACACATGTAGTAGTTGATTTAAGCGATCGCCGCGTTTATGTTCAGCGCCAAAATCAAGTTATTGCTAGTTACCCAACAGGTATAGGCAAAAAAGGCTGGGAGACACCTACAGGTTCTTTTCAAATTGAAAATATGCGACGTAATCCTGTTTGGCGTCACCCAATCACAAACAAGGTATTCCCTCCAGGTGTAAATAGCCCTCTGGGAGATAGATGGATAGGTTTTTGGTCAGATGGTAAGGACAAAATCGGCTTTCACGGTACACCAGATGACAACCTAGTAGGTAGTGCCGTTTCTCACGGCTGCTTGCGTATGCGTACCCCTGACGTACGTTTGTTATACCAACAAGTACGCATGGGGACAACAGTGGAAGTTCGGCAATAGTCAATCCAAGTAAAAAGTAAAAAGTAAAAAGTAAAAAGAAAGACAATCCCCACAGATGAATCAGGGGGCTTGTAGCAAGGACGCCTTTTTTCTCCACTACGTGCGAGAAAAAAATCTTTATCTTTTTTGACCTGATTAAATTCAGGGGCTTGTGACCAAGTTTATTCTTCTTTCTTTTGCCTTTTAACTTTTTACTTTTGCCTTGTTCGGTCAATTGTCAATGGTCAATGGTCATCATTTCTAACAATTGACAATTGACAATTGACTTTTGACTACTAAGATAATGACTTCTGCTCAAAATTGGGTGCGTAGGCTTGGAGTAAAGTACTGACTTGGCGTAATACTTCATTGCCAGTGTTTTTACCCAAGACTTGCCGTTCTGGAAAGAAATTTGGTCTATCCAGATAACGGCTGATTGCTGCACTGACTTGTTGGTCAATTAATTCTTGTAGTTCTGCTTTGGCGTGTTGGCGCTGATAGTTAGCACCTTCTTCTGTAGTGGCGTATAGAGGGGGTAGACGGTTAAGGGCGTAAGCAGCAATATCTCCAACATCCAAAGAAGTTTCACTAGTAGCTTCGATTTCAGCTACGCGGGCGATCGCTTCTGTTAATACCAATTCTTCCATCACGTTAATAAACTGTTTGCGTGGTACCGCTATCACCTCACCAGTCAACAGCGTTCCCATCAGCCGATCCAGTGCCATATACTCTTCGATTGAGAGTTCATTAGCATTGTCACAGATTCGTCCGACTTCTGCTTCCATTGCTGGTGTCAGATAACCATCCTGGAGAGCCTGTTGCACAATTTTTTCTATACTCATAATGCTCATCTTTTTATAAGCTACCCAAGCAAAGAGGGACGGTACCAATCCAGTTTATTTTGCCCAATCTGAGCAAATAATACACAATTATTTATTATTTAAATTCTTGATATCGCCATGGTGTTGGATCAACAGATTGACCGTTGACATATAATCCCCAGTGCAAGTGAGGGCCTGTAGAAGCACCTGTAGAACCCACTGCGCCAATAAGTTGACCGGGTTTAACAATATCGCCTTCTTTGACATTAATGCGACTCAGGTGCATAAAAATACTTGTCACCCCTTGACCATGATCAATACCAACGACGTTACCATGAACCCGAAAACCTTGCGATACTTTTCCTACCAAAGCGACTCGCCCAGCTGCTGGAGCAACTACAGGTGAACCCGTAGAACCAGCGTAGTCAACACCGCGATGATAGTAATCTTTAGCAAATTTACCATTATAGTAGCGACGTACACCATAGATTGTGGAAATTCGCCCTGCATTTGGTTTAGTAAAAATGCCACTCCAGTATTTTTGCGGTGTTTGCAAAGCTTTAAATTCTGCGACACGCTTGAGTTCGTATTCTGTAGCTTGTACTCCTGCTTTACCTGGGGGTAAATTAATCCGTTGTACAGGGAACTTGCGATCGCGCACCAGCACTAATAAGTTCCGTACTTGACCATCTCCAGAAACGCGAACTGTTCTTTTACCACCGTCTTGTAATGGTGTGGTGGGAATAAAAGCCCGATACTGATTAGGAGTAATTTTAAACGCTGGGTAAGTTTTATCGCCAGAGGTGACTACTGGACTCGCACCAGTTCCAGGATTATCTACATTAATGAAAACCGATAAAGTATCCCCCAATTTCGGATTAGCTGGAGTCATCCGTACCTGTAAAGCCTCTGCGGGTAGTGCTAAGGCTACAGGGAAAGTAGCTAACATCCCGGCTACCATTCTGCCAACAAGACGGTTAACTTGCAAATTAGACACAGATGTTGTAAACAACTTTTGAGCGCGATCTACGGTAGTCATAAGAGATACAAAAAATCCTATCTGCTGATGAACAACAGACTATTTTACAGGCTGTAGTGTTTCTACCTTCCGACAGCAAATTTTATGAGACAACACATTACTAGTGTAATATTTGTGACTTGTCAAGTGCTAGCTCTGCATTAGTATTAATTTTTACTTGATGACTTGAGTAGAGCTAAAACGGCTTTGGTTGCAGTAAATTTGTTTTACAAACTCTACGTAAATTTTGATTAATTTTTTATTAAGAAAAACAGAAGCTACATCAGCAAAACTGGTTAAGGATGTGCGCCGAGAGGTAGCATTAAAAAAAGTATCTGATGTAGAGCCAGATAATTACGAGAAATTGTAACTACTAAAATCTTATAGCAATCAACAATAATAATACATCAAATTGTAATTGACTCACCTACTATGACTATTAAAGAACAACTGCTACAAGAAATTGAAAAAGTACCGGAACCTCTCTTACAAGAAGTGTTAGATTTTATTCAGTTTTTGCAAAATAAGCGTCAACAAGAGAAACTAGAAATAACCCTCTTAAGTGAATCTTCACTACAAAAAGACTGGCTGAAACCTGAAGAAGAGGCTGCATGGCAGGATTTGTAAAAGGTGATGTTGTGATTGTCCCGTTCCCTTTCTCCAACTTGACCCAAGCTAAACGTAGACCTGCTGTAATTGTTGTTAATCTTCGCGGTAATGACCTCATTCTCTGTCAAATTACCAGTCAAACACTGAGCGATGAATATGTTATTAACATTGATAATAGCGACTTTTGCACAGGTGGACTCAATCAAATTAGTAATATCCGCCCCTTACGCTTGTTCACGGCTGATGAATCAATCATTCTCTACAAAGCAGGTCAACTCAAACCAGAAAAACTAGAAGAAGTCATAGTGAAAATAATTGAGATCTTACAACAATAACAATCAATGCTTGACAATTTTTATTGTTTATGCGTATTTAAATTTGTCGAAGGTAACTATAATAAAACCCTGTTCAAAGCTGTTATTTCATTTACTGGGGAATTCCCCACAGCCATATCAAACTTTTGTATGCTGATTGTAAATAGGTCTTAATAGTTCTTTGAAAAACTTGTGCAAGAAGATTTTAGATTAATTGTTGATTTAGTCTCAGTTCTCGCTGTCGCCGCCTGTGGTGGACTGTTGGCGGCGCTTTTAAAACAACCTGTTTTACTGGGGTATCTGATTGGGGGGGTTGTTATTGGCCCGTCGGGACTAGGGCTAATTAAAGAATTAATTCAAGTAGAGACTCTAGCACAGTTCGGCGTTGCCTTTTTGTTATTTGCCTTGGGGGTGGAGTTTTCCTTTGCGGAACTCAAAAAAGTCAAAGCGATCGCCCTCGGTGGAGGTGGACTGCAAATTACCTTGACAATCGCAGTTACTGTTTTGGTGTGCGGTTTAACAGGGGCTTGGGGAACTTTACCAGCGAAGGGCGTATTTTTAGGGGCGATTCTGTCTTTGTCTTCCACAGCAGTTGTCCTCAAATGTTTGATGGAACGCAACGAGACAGAAACACCCCACGGACAGGTGATGCTGGGAATTTTGGTGGTGCAGGATTTGGCTCTGGGACTAATGTTGGCAGTTTTGCCAGCTTTGCACCAACCAGGGGAATCGATTGTGATGGCGGTACTCACAGCTTTGGCGCTGATTGGCTTGTTTGCGGCGGGTGCTGTGATTGCTGGTAAGTGGATCATTCCGCCTTTGTTGCGGATGCTAGCTCGTACAGAAAGCCGAGAGTTATTTTTATTAGGAGTAGTGGCGCTGTGTTTGGGAATTGCCCTATTGACAGAATATTTAGGGTTGTCAATTGAAATGGGGGCGTTTGTTGCGGGTTTAATGATCTCGGAGGTAGAATATGCCGATCAAACCCTGACTTATGTAGAACCACTAAGAGATATTTTTGCGAGCTTGTTCTTTGCTTCAATTGGAATGTTAATCGATCCAGTGTTTTTGTGGCATAACCTGGAATTGATTTTGGGGCTAGTGGCGATCGCATTTATTGGTAAATTTTTGATTATCACACCTCTAGTTAAACTGTTTGGCTACCCTCTGAAGACGGCGTTAATTACTGGGTTTGGACTGGCACAAATTGGGGAATTTTCCTTTGTTTTAGCCAGTGAAGGACAGGCTTTAGGATTAGTTTCTCGGCACATATATTTACTGATTTTGGGAACAACAGCAGTAACATTAGTCCTGACTCCCTTTGTATTACGCTTAGTACCGATTGTCTTTGATTGGCTAGAATCAATGCCTTGGCTAAAGCCCTATTTTAGTGGCGAGGGTAAGCCGTTGGAAGTAGCCGATGAATTACCAATAAAAGACCATGTTGTTGTTTGTGGTTACGGGCGAGTCGGTAAAAATTTGGTGAAATTGTTACAGCAACACAACTTACCTGTAGTGGTGATTGACCAATCTGAAAGTAGAATTCAAGAGTTACGTGAGGCGGGAGTGGCTTATGTATATGGAAATTGTGTGAGTTTTTACGTTTTAGAAACTGCGATGGTTAGTCAAGCTAAAGGAATGGCGATCGCACTTCCTGATCCCATGAGTATCCGGCTTAGTCTCAAACGCGCTTTAGAATTATCTCCTGATTTAGACGTAGTAGTGCGTGCCACCAGCGATAAAAATATTGAAGTTCTTTACCAACTGGGTGCAAGGGAAGTAGTGCAACCAGAATTTGAAGCCAGTATAGAAATGGCAACTTATATATTAAATGCTGCGGGATTCTCAAGTCTTGTTGTACAGCGAGAAATGCAAGAAATCCGCAACCGTCATTATTTAGATTTGCGTCCTGAACAATCAGCTTTCCAAGTTTCCCGTCATTTGCGACGGGCGACTCAAGACTTAAATAACCGTTGGTATTCTCTACCAGAAACTTCACCCTTAATTGGTATGACTTTAGAAGAAGCCGATATGCGCTACTTAACTGGGGTAAGTTTGATGGCTATTCGCCGCGCCAGTGGGGAAGAAGTAGATTATCCCGATGCTACTACCAGATTAGAAAAAGGCGATCGCTTGTTGGTGGTGGGTTCAGGCGAGGAATTAGCGGCTTTAGAAGAATTTGCCCTTGGGAAAGCGACTGTTCCCGGTGACAATAGCGCTTGTCAGTGGGTAATAGTCAATGCTGATTGTCCGATGCTGGGTAAAACTTTGGCAGATTTGAAGATTCGCCAACAATTTGGGGTGCAAGTGCAATCAATGCGCCGCGATGGCAAGTTTATTCGCTTCCCCAATGGCAAGATGGAATTGCAAGCTCAAGATCAATTGTTATTGTGCGGTAGTTTGACAAGTTTGAACCATCTAGAACAATTATTTGCTCCAGCAAATTCCCAATCCTCATCTGTTCCTGTAGTTAAAGCTAGTGAAGCGGAAGCTTTGAAAGAGTTTTTGCCGATGGATAGTGTGATTGATTGAGCTTTTTATTCAGTTATCAGTTATCAGTTATCAATTGTTCCCGACTTTTTGAAAAAGTCGGGCGCATATTCCCTTGCTTACTGAGAAGGTTGTTGTTGTGCAGCTTGTCTAACATCATCTACAGTTAAACCTAAAGCCTGTGCTATCTGCTCCACAGTTAACCCAGCAGCTAACATTGGTGGTACAGCAAGCAACTTTCCTTCCTGTCTTCCTTCCTGTCTTCCTTCCTGTCTTCCTTCCTGTCTTCCTTCCTGTTTTCCTTTCTGTTCGCCTTCTGCAAAAGCTTGCTGATATACTCGTGTTTGCTTCAACTCACTTAATCCAAACATTTGTTGTATCTCCTCAATCTCCATACTGGGAAATTTATAGACCAATATCGTCTCTATTATTTGCAATAATTTTTGCTGTTTTGGAGGTGCGATCGCAATTAGATACCATAAATAGTATACAAAAGCTCCACTTTGGATAGGTATAGGGCAATGGTGCGACTAAAACTTTGGCAATGGCTCGTCTTAGCAACACCCATCGCAACCATCATCACTTTTTTACTGGTATCGGCGGGATTGCAAATTCACGAGTGGGGGCTGAATTGGATTTGGGGTGTGTTCATCCTAGTGTTTGTGGGCTGGCGTTGGCTGCTGGTACAATGGACTCGCCCTGCGATCGCTCAAGTAGAATCTGTGATGGCAGAGGTGAGCAAAGAACTAGAGTCTGCCACAGGTGATATAATCCCTTCAGAGCAAACTGATGCCACCAAGCGAGCCGAAGCCGCACTCCAAGAAATACTGCAAGCATCAGGGAGCGATCGCCCGATTTGGGAAGACTGGCAAACATTTTGGCAGCGTTGTCAAGCTGTTGTTGTTGCTATTGCCAATATTTACTATCCAGAAGTTAAGTATCCTCTGCTGAATATCTATGTTCCTCAAGCTTATACCTTGATTCGAGGTACGGTAGATGCAATGGATCAGTGGATGCAAAAGTTATCTCCGGCTCTGAATCAAGTTACAGTTGGGCAAGCATTCCAAGCTTATGAAATTTACCAGAAGTTGGAACCTTCAGCCAAGAAACTATTACGGGCTTGGAACTTGGCGCAATGGCTATTTAACCCAGTCGCAGCGATCGCCAACCGAGCCAGTCAAGGTTATAGTAACCAAGCAAATCAGCAACTCCTGGTGAATTTAAGCCAATTGTTAAGGGAAGCAGCACTAAGAAATTTGTGTCAGCAAGCGATCGCTCTTTATAGTGGTAAATTACCTGTTGTCGAATCTGCTGTTATTCCAGCACCTCCCGCTACTACCAAAACCCAAACTTTGCGAGAAATCCTAGAACAAGCCGAACCTGTCGAAGTAGTCGAGCAAAAACCTGTAAATATTTTATTAGTAGGACGAACTGGAGCCGGGAAAAGCAGTTTGATTAATACCCTATTTCAGGCAGATTTAGCTGAAGTTGATGTATTACCTAGCACCGATAAAATACAGAATTATCACTGGCAAGCACCAGCAGGCGCAACCTTAAACCTTTGGGATACGCCTGGTTACGAACAAGTGAACCGTAATGACTTAAGAACACTCGTGCTTGATTATGCTAGTAATGCAGACTTGCTGCTACTCGTCACCCCAGCCCTTGATCCGGCTCTGCAAATGGATGTGGACTTTTTGCAAGACATGAAAGAAGAAGTTGCAGACTTGCCTGCTATTGCCATTGTTACTCAAGTTGATCGCCTGCGTCCGATTCGCGAATGGCAACCCCCCTATGATTGGCAATGGGGAGAACGACCAAAAGAAGTGGCAATTCGGGAAGCAACGCAGTACCGCGCGCAACAGTTGGGTGATTTTTGTAACCGAGTTTTGCCTGTGGTGACAGGAGACAGTAACACAGGTCGCAGTGCGTGGGGGATAGATGCTTTATCTTTAGTGTTAATTGATGCGATCGCACCAGCCAAGCAATTGCGTCTGGCTCGTTTTTTGCGTAACCTAGAGGCTAGGACTGTTGCTGCTGCTAAAATTATCGACCACTACACCTTCCAGATGGCAACAACTCAAGGATTGACTGCATTACTCAAAAGTCCAATTCTGCAATTTATTTCCACCCTTTCAACTGGATCTCCCACTTTGGCAAATCTGCTTGCACAGAAAATCCCCGCCGAACAGTTACCAATTGTGATTGGTAAATTGCAGATGGGATATGACTTATTTTTACTCTTGAGTACCGATAAAACGCTGAAGTTTGATTTATTAGCTTTGTGGCCATTGTTATTGGAAAACTCCGGCTCACCTGATCAAAATGCTAAGGCTTTTGGTCATGCATTGATAGAATACTGGACTCAGAATTTGAGCGTGGAACAATTACGCGAGCGGTTTATGTATTATTTGGGTGTGGGTTAATACATCTGGACACAAGATCCTCAACAAGATCCCCGACTTCTTGTAGACACCCGTAGGGTGGCTTCCCGGAGGGTAGAAGTCGGGGATCTGATTTCTCAACTGTGAACCAACAAAATTTATGAGAAAAGGCTACGGTGTAGCCATAAAACTTGTTGTCGTAAGGACATCAACTTGTGTCGTAAGGACATTAACTTGTGTCGTAGGGACACTAACTTGTGTTGTAGGGACACTAACTTGTGTCGTAAGGACATTAACTTGTGTCGTAAGGACATCAACTTATGTCGTTAGATCACAAATTCAGTGAACCTGATATCTTGCACCTACGCCATATCCCTAGGGTTGGTGCAAGATATCAGGTTCCCTACTTTTGATAGGATATTTCATTTTGTAAAGGATGATCCTGCTCAAACTCCGTGATATTTGCAACTGTTGTACTAGAGATATCACTGAGAGCATTACGAGTAAAAAACGCTTGATGGGCTGTAATCACAACATTTGGGAATGATTGCAATAGCTGAAAATCATCATCCAAAATTACAGTATTAGATAAATCTCTAAAAAACAGATCATCTTCTTGTTCGTATACATCAATACCTAAATTACCAATCTTGCCAGACTTGATCCCCTCAATTACCGCTTTGGTATGAATTAGCCCACCTCGACTAGTGTTAATCAGCATTGTACCAGGCTTCATTTGAGCGATCGCACTTGCGTCAATTAGGTGATATGTTTCCGATATGAGAGGACAGTGTAAGGAAATAATATTTGCGTTGGCAAATAAATCTGATAATTGCACGTAACGCGCATTAGCTATCTCTTCAAACTTGGGATTAGGAAAAGCATCGTACCCCAGCAAATGACAGCCAAATCCCCCCATAATCTGAGCAAAGATCATCCCGATTTTGCCTGTACCAATAATGCCGACGGTGCTACCATGCAAATCAAATCCTAACAGTCCTTCTAGAGAAAAGTTATCATCCCGAACTCGATTGTAAGCACGATACAGGCGGCGATTCAACATCAAAACCAAACTAACAGCATGTTCGGCCACAGAAAACGGAGAGTAAACCGTCACCCGCGCCACTTTAATTCCCAATTCTGCGGCTGTTTTCAGGTCTACATTGTTGAACCCAGTAGACCGTAGTGCAATAAAACGAGTACCCTGTTCCGCCAAAATTTCCAGAGTCTCAGCACCCACATCATCATTGACAAACACACAAACTGCTGGAAAATCAACCGCCAGAGAAGCAGTTTTTGGGCTGAGTCTGGTATCAAAGTAAACAAACTCATGATTTGCTTGGACTGCTGCATTTGCTGCATCCAAAAACTCACGGTCATAAGACTTGCTGCTGAAAACTGCAACTCTCATAGAAGATTCCCGGATGAATTTAATACTTGCTTTCCATCTGCAATGATTCTACATTACACCTTGAAAGGATTAGGGTTTAAACCCTTAGCCAATAACACAAGTTGTCTTAATAAGACTCAAACAAATCAAACAGTCTGCTTAAGCAGACTTTAGCTGTGAAACTGCGATTTAAATCGCAGGCGGGATAATTGGTGAGGTACTTAAACACAAAAAAAGCCTGATTGCATAAAAGCAATCAAGCTAAAATTTAGATCACACAAACTCACACAATAGGTATTTAAATCACAAGATTAATGACAAGTTATTACACACCAGAACCTTCTAGATTCACTTTGACTACTTTGTTCTTTTCTGCTTCAGTTTTAGGCAGAGTCAGGTTGAGAATTCCGTCTTTGTATTCAGCAGTAACCCACATTCCGCACTTCAAATTGAAGTACAAAGAGATTACATCATGAGAAAAGCGAAAAAATCAGGATGATTAAGAAATAGAGTACTGAACGAATATATTTTGAAAAACAAATAATCAAATA
>JAESGT010000088.1_pt1 | contig 29488 bp, 24 predicted proteins | sample 9266261 | NCBI WGS metagenome assembly JAESGT01 (sample SAMN15741584, study PRJNA653494) | algae metagenome | isolation source: Pelatocladus maniniholoensis HA4357-MV3 and co-occurring heterotrophs from... | place: USA: Maniniholo cave near Haena, Hawaii | collected 2009-07-28 | reverse complement strand
TCTAAAACAATGTTGAAGAAATCTTTTGCTTTCGGTTTACTGGCTGCTGGTTTGATGGTTGCTCCTGGTGCGGCTTTAGCTGATGTTCAAAGTAGCCAACAAAATGCGACTCAAAATGGTGCAGCTGTTGGTGTTGGTAACACAGTTGTCAACAGTGCTGACCAAACAGCGATTCAAGGTATCACCAAGATTAAGAATGGTGCTTCTTGTCATGGTGGTAGCTACAACGCTCAATACTCTGGTCAAAACCTAGAACAAAACGGTGCTGCTGTTGGTACTGCTAACACCGTAGCGAACCAAGCTAGCCAAGGTGCTTTGCAAAACGCAACCGAAATTGCTAACGGTATCCATAACTGCTATTAAGTTTGATTGAGCCTAAAGGGATGATGCAAAAGAACGCGCATCCCAACTAAAAAAACCACAACTTTCGTTCCAGTAATAACACATACTAAACAGTAAATATAAGGTTTTAAAAAATGTTGAAGAAGTCTTTTGCTTTTGGTTTACTGGCTGCTGGTTTGATGGTTGCTCCTGGTGCGGCTTTAGCTGATGTTCAAAGTAGCCAACAAAGTACTACTCAAAATGGTGCGGCTGTCGGTACTGCTAGTACCATTGTTAACAATGCTACACAAACAACTGTCCAAGGCATTACTAAGATTAAAAATGGTATTTCTTGCCAAGCAAGCTTCAATGGTCAAATATCTGATCAGAACCTTTCCCAAAATGGTGCTGCTGTTGGTGTAGTTAATACTGTAGCTAACGTTGGTGGTCAACTGGCTCAACAAACAGCTAATGAGATTGCTAATGGCATAACCAATTGCAACTAACGGTTAACCGAAGTTGACAAGCGGAATAATGCTCAGAGGTGAATATTCAACCCAAAAATCAAAACTGGCTTAAATCAAGAGGCGTTGCCAACTTTCGTTAAGCAACGCCCCGTCAAAATCAAAAACACACAACAACACAAGAGGTCAACTAGATATGTTTAGTAAAGTTAAAACTTTCGGTTTAGTAGTTACTGCTCTCATTATAGCTCCTTCTGCTGCTTTTGCTCAAGATTTTCAAGGTAATCAGCAAAATATTGATCAAGTTGGTGTTGCAACTGGTCGTGGCAATACAGTTGTTAACAATGCTAATCAGCAGAGCATCCAAAACTCAAACAGCGTAGGTAATGGTTACTGTAGACCTGGTGGTAATGTACAGGTTTCCAACCAGAATATTCAACAAACAGGAGTTGCTGTTGGTGAGTTCAACACAGTTGTAAATAATGCCAACCAGCTTTCTGTTCAAGATGCGCTGAAGATAGCTAACGGCTACTGCCGTTAAAATTAACTGTACAAGCCTACATGAGTTTAAGTTATGAGGCGTTGTCTATTCTTGAAAGCGAATTATTCTGTAATCCAAGCAACGCCAGCTTAGTTAAAACCAAGGTTAACCGAACTCCTGGTAAAGCAAAAAATCGGTTTTTTCTGAATATGTGAGGTATTCACGCCATGCCTGTTAAACGTTCGATTTCTATACTTGCAATCTCTGCGCTGATGGTATTACCTGCCGGAATAGCCACAGCAGGAGACATTGACATTCAAAACGGCAATAGTAGGGTAATTGTTGATACAAACAACGGTATTACGATTAGAAATAATTCCAGACCAACAACAAGCGTTTATCCCCTCCGCTTGCCTAATTCTCGAGTACGTGTTCAAAAAAATGGTATCTACACTGTTCCGACTGTTAAAGTCCCTAACAACACACGGAGCTATTGTAGCGGCAGAACTTGGTCACAACAAAGTGTACAAAGCTCCAACAATGGGCATAACCGTACTTACAGTTCTACAACCACATCTACATGTAAATAGTTCAATAGGTTAAAATCATCATGAATTTCAAATTTCTTTCTTTGGGTTTGTTTTCATTAACAGTAGTATCTCCTCTTTTCGCTCCTGCTTTTACTCGTCCTGCTTCGGCATTAGGTTGTGTTGCGACTGATGTCTCAGTACAAGTAGGAATTAGCGGTTCCAAAGCACCAGCTCAACAAAACAATAATGTAGATCAACAATTTGGAGAAGAGTGCCAAGGTAACAGTGTTACCAATACAGGAACTCAAGTTCAAAATGGTAGTGATCCTACTCAGCAAAACCGCAATAGCACTCAAGTTGTAGGTGGAGGTGCAACCAGCAACACTCCTGGTAAAGGAGATGTCGGTGTGAAAGTTCATGTTCCAGTCAATGTATACAACCCTGCTGCTGATCCAAACTTTCTTAATGGTGTTGGTGTTCCTCAACGATAAAAGTGTTCAAGAGGATACGAATTCAAATATTAACTTTTCCGAAGTCTTCTAGTGAGAGAGCTTCGGATTAATTAATGTTTTGGTTAAAGTATAAACTGGGTTTTTTACGATAGGTTTGAATTAAGTGCGATCGCTCTATTGTTAAAGACCCGGTTTTTTTGCTATTTAGTTTAAACCAAGTTTTCTATCAGTATTTAAGCAGATAGGTGATTTGCATACCTGCTGTTACCCACATTCAGCCATGAAAAAGATATTATTTCTGGCCTGCTGTTTAGCTTTGATCGCTACTGTTTCCGCAGCATTAGCTCAGAATTTCGTCAACATCCAAACCTCTTCTGTTCATGTGGACAGCAATAGTGATGATATGAGAAACTCCAGCACTTTTAGTCAGCAGTCTAGCTATTCTTCTGGATACCAAACAAGTTCAGTCAATTTGAGTGCTACTGATCTTCGTCAACCCCACATTTTGCGGATTAATACGAACGGTAGCCAATTAAATGGTGACATTATTCTCAATGGTAAAGTTGTAAAACGGCTTAATGGTAGCCAAGCGGAAATTAATTTATCACCTTTACTATCACCTGGAGAACATGTAGTTGAAATTTCGGGACGCTATGCTCCTGCATCATCTGGAATAACTGTAGAATTGAGCGGTCCTGGTATTACTTCTTCTCAGCAAACAAGTGGTAATGGTGTTTTAAATTATACTTTAAATTTAAGTGTAAATTAGGGTTTGCTGAAAAAGTATGAAAAAGCAAGATGAGGATTGATTAGAAATTCAAATTAAGGATAAAAGATAAGTTTTTGTTGTTTGCGATGAGCCAAACTATTATTTTAAATAATATTAGGCTGTAAAAAAAGTGTAGTTTTCAAAAATAAACATAAAAAAGCACTAAAGAAGCGTATGGGAATGTGTGGAGTACGTCACACTAGTTTAATTGTGGTGGGGTAGTTCAAGCACTATGTCAAGTTTAAATTGATGGATAAGAAACTTCGTAGTAAGGACTTATACCATTTTCATATGAAGATGCATAGAAAGAACCCCACCGCCTTCGGCACCTCCCCTTACCAAGGGGAGGTTGGGAGCTTTCAAGGGTAGGGGTTTTAAAATCTCGAAAATAGTTGATAAAATTCTCAATTGCTTAACGTGGTTTGGTTGTTTCAGGATTTTTAAATCGGCTGAAATAGTCAAAAAATGACCGAATACAAAACCCCTACCCTTGAAAGGAGGTTGGGAGGGGTTAAAATAATGTGCAGCTTCATATTTAATTGGTATTAAATCCTTATTTTTTTTTAAACACGCGCATTGCTTACTACAAACCCTTAATTCAAATTTGACAAACTACTAGTCAGATAAATCTGACTTTAACTATTAGCCAAATTATTTTTTGGCGGGATAGGGGGTAGGTGCAAGATCTAAGATAACCAATATTCAGTGTATTTACTATTAAATTTCTAAAAACTTGTTACATTGATATTAAATCGTTTGACTGGAGTATTTATCCATGCTTGAGGCGGGGCAAATATTGCGCGTTCGCGAAGCGACTCCACAAGAGTCTCGCTACCAACTCAAACAAAAATTGGGACAAAATGCAGGTCGTCAAACCTGGTTAGCTGAGGATCTCGCAACTCAACCAGCAGAATTAGTCATAGTCAAGTTTTTAGCGTTTGGTGATCAGGTACATTGGGATGATTTGAAACTGTTTGAGCGAGAAGCAGATGTTCTCAAACAACTAAACCATGCTCGTATTCCTAAGTACCGCGATTATTTTTCGATTGATGATCGTATTCTCTGGTTTGCTTTAGTTCAACAATATATTCCTGGTTCATCTCTGAAGGAATTACTCAATCAAAGACAAAAATTTACTGAAGAACAAGTCCGCAAAATTGCCTCTGATGTTTTAGAAATTCTGATTTATTTGCACTCATTAATTCCCCATGTACTACATCGGGATATTAAACCAAGTAATTTAATTTTGGGTGAAGATCAACAAGTTTACCTGGTTGATTTTGGTGCTGTACAAGACCGAGCCACAGCCCAAGGAGCTACTTTTACAGTAGTGGGGACTTATGGATATGCACCAATCGAACAATTTGGTGGTCGAGCAGTTCCAGCTTCCGATCTTTATGCTTTGGGATCAACATTAATTCATTTAGTTACAGGTACTTCTCCCGCCGATTTACCACAGCGAAATATGCGGATTCATTTTAGCGATCGCACTAATTTAAGTCCTCATTTTCTGCGTTGGCTAGAAACCGTCACCGAACCAGATGTTGAACAAAGGCTTAACACCGCGCGTCAAGCTTTAGAAGTTCTCAACAGTCGTCTAACCACTCACTCTCCTGGTATAGTTTCTCAACCTCATGGTAGCCGGATTCATCTTAAAAAAACAGCTAATTATCTAGCAATTAAAATTCCAGCACGAGGAATACAATCTTCTGATAGTTTTTTATTATTTTTTGTAAGTTTATGGTATGGAATTCTGCTTTTGTTCACAGGAGGCATTTTCCATCCTTTTTTATTAATTCATTGGCTGGTTGGTTTATTACCGCTGAGTATGTTGATATTTCCTGCTTTTGGAGAAGTATATATTCGTTTTGATCATAAATATTTTTTCATGGAATGGGAATTATTTGGTCAATGCTATCGCAGAAAGCGAGGAAATACTTCAGCTATTCACGATGTCTGTGTCAATCGTGAATCAATTTCTGTGAATCATCGACCCTTGATGGCGATTAGCATTGAAGCAGGAGTTCAAAAATACAAATTTGGTGCATTTAGTCCAGAAATAGCTGATGTAGAACAGCAATGGTTAGTTAAAGAAATCAAAGATTGGTTAAGACTTTGACTGTAGCCCCTTAGATTATTAGTTTGTGTAGCCGCGAATTCTATTCGCCAGGTATTTGTGTAACTCACAAGTTTATACTTACGTGAAAAATCAAGCTAATATAGTCAAAAACTTCATATCTAGCAAATTTTACTTAAAGATAGCCGTAATTATATGGTGATCTACTAGACTAGTTGCTAGAATTACTGTAAGTATAATTGTCAGGTGAAAACTTGTTAAGAGTTCCCTATCTCATCTGTATTGCTGGTGATTTAGAAAACTATATAAAAATATACTTAAGTGAAGCAATGATCAGTTTAATTGAGGCAGAAAGTCATAACACAAGCACTACAACTGCGATCGCCAGATTAGCAAAAGCGATTAACCTTTCTAAAAATCAATTTTCCTTACTTTTAGCTTGCTGTAACTCTGATAAAAAACAGCACTTACTGAGTTTGTTACATGAATTTTCACCAATAGCGATCGCTGAATTATCTTTGTCAGCTTCCGCCCAAACCTTGTATACCACTATTACCAACGCCCTTGGTTCTAACCAGCCCGAAGCTTTAATGGTACATGGTTTAGAATCGGTGGTCGCAATTAATCAACTCATCATTTCTACCAATTTAATGCGCGATGAGTTTGCTAAACAGTTTCAGTTTCCCTTGGTGCTGTGGGTAAACGATGAAATCCTACGAAAACTCATCCTGTTAGCGCCAGATCTCAAAGACTGGGCGGCTACAACTATTAGATTTGATTTGCCAGATCATGTTCTAGTTGAATAGCAGGCGATCGCATTTTTGTATTTTGGTGTTCTTTTAGGAACAAAAGCTCAAGCTATTTCCATCCAGTTTTATATCTGTGTTTACAAAAAACACCTAATAAACATTCTGATTCTCTCAGTAATGGGGTGATATATAGATTTATCTTTGAATATTTCTGTTTTTTGTCATTAGTTAAGTTTTGACTAATGATTATAACTAACTATTATTGAATTTATTTGGCAATATTTCCCATGAAAACCACCATTAAAACTTATATTACCACCAAACAAATAAAATTTTTCACCGCTTTGATATTAACTGGCATTTTGTCTGTGGGTAGCAATATTACATTATTAAAGAGTGCTACTGCTGCTCCCAGAAATATTTTGCCAGAAAAAGTAAATGAAATTTTAGACATAAATCATAAAAGTAACGGTTTACCTTTACCAGTAGCAAGGGCTGTACTGCAAGATGCATCGCGCACTCAGGGAGTTTTAGCTAGTAAATTGAAAATTGCTGAATATCATCAACAAACTTGGTCAGATGGTTGTTTAGGACTGGCTAAACCAGATGAACTTTGTACGCAAGCTTTGGTTCCGGGTTGGCGGTTAATCGTATCTAATGGGACTCAAAACTGGATTTATCACACTAATAGTAACGGGCGTTCTTTACGTTTAGCTAATCCTGCTAATTCTGTAAATAACCAATCAAAAAACTTACCCACTGCTGTGAAAAATGCTGTTTTGGGTGCTGCATCCCAACTTACAAAGTTGCCTACTTCTAAAATACGTATTGTTAACTTTAAACAAATTACCACAGATGGCTGTTTAGGTTTACCACGTCGTGATGAGGTTTGTATTGCGATCGCCCAGCAAGCTTGGGAAGTAAACTTGCAAGCAGGAAAACAACGTTTGGTTTATCGCGCTAATCGTGATGGTTCTCAAGTCAGACAAAATCAAAGTGCAAGTAGTAGCACTTTACCGAAATCTATATCTGATGCTATTTTGGCAGATGCAGAACAAGAGTTAGGAGTACCATTTTCTCGACTGCGGATAGTTGGATCACAACGGCGAGAATGGCCAGATCGTTGTCTAGGTATTAGCGAACCACTGATTTTATGTGCGCCAAGTATTGTACCTGGTTGGCGAGTAACTGTTAGCGATGGACAACAGCGTTTGGTTTACCGAGTTGGTGAACCAGATACGATTAGGCTAGATAAACAAGCTAGTAAAATTACTGGTAATAATAGTCTTAAACCTATACCAATTCCCACTAGCGAATTACCACCGCTTTTAGAAAGTGGGATAGTTTTTCGTCAAATTTCTAGTGGTGGTTTTGCTGGTAGAACCTACGAAACTATTTTATTGGATGATGGACTTTTGATTCGGACTCGCATGGGTGATGCTAATGATTCTGAACGTAGTGTTCACCGTGTTTCTTTACAGAAGTTACGACAGTTTCAGCAATTGCTAGAAAACAAAGGAGTCAACGAATTTCAGAATCTCAGTTATCCTGCGCCTGCTGGTGCGGCTGATTACATTATTTATACTCTGACTAATAATGATGGTACGGTTCAATACAACGATATTTCTCACAATCGCTTACCGCAGAATTTACAAATTGTAGTTGCAGCGTGGAATCAGCTCCTTAAAGAAGCGCAGGGGTAGGTCAGTTATCAGTTATTCAGGGATGAAAATACTGTTTGTCTATCGATTTTTAGATATATTTGAGGATATACTATTGCTAACCTAGAGTATAATTACTGATTGTAGTTGATACTTTTAAAGATCAATGAATAAGCAGGGTAGAAATTTACATCATACTTGGGTGCATTCTAGCAGTACTGCCAACATAAGCGTGGGACTACAACAACAGCAAGAACCAATGTTTTTGTATTTTGCTTACGGTTCTTGTATGTGTCCTGTTGATTTAAAGCGATCGCTTGGCGAAAATACCCACAGTTATGTAATTGGGCCTGCTATACTCAAAGGCTATCGACTGGGATTTTATCGCTATTCTGTATTTCGCAAGTGTGGTGTACTCGATGTGATTCAAGATCCAGCTAGCACTGTGCATGGTGTGCTTTATCAACTACCTTGGCGAATTAGCGATCGCTTGGATGAACGAGAAGAGGTTCCCCGTGGAGGTTATCGTCACGAATTTGTGGACATTCACTGTCAAAAACAGATTTACAGAAGTGTCCGTACTTACGTAGTCGTTGACAAGTTAGCAAAAGAACACGCACCTAATGACTGGTATTTCAACATTGTCCTCCGGGGTGCTGTTACTTGTGGATTACCAGAAGAATATTGCTGGAATTTGTTTAATCACATGTATCAATTGCAACAACAACCTCGAATAGCACAGTGATCTTTCCCTAACCACTGAACTAATCAAGAATGAGGTTCTCCCAGCAATACAATTGAGCAAGTCAACTCTTTAATCACCTGGCTTGTAACTTCGCTGACAGCTAATCCACCGGCGGTACGATAACGAGTTGATCGCAAAACTACCAAATCAAATGTTTTGGCTTCACGAATAATTATCCTAGCTACATTATCACCAGTAGTGGTTTGAATGTCAGTATTTACTTGTAATTTACTTTCAGAAGCTATACCAGACAGTTCGGACTTATACTTGTCAACTTGAATTGCGGGTGTTCTGCGATCGCTCACATGTAAGAGTACTACTTCTGCTTGATTTGCATCCGCTAAAATTTGGGCAAATCTGACAGCACCTATGGTTTGGCGTGACAAATCTCCCACTGGTACAAGAATACGCTGGATTGTAGTAGGACTATTCAACAATCTTGTCACGGCTACCGGACAGTGAGAAGACCAAAACACGCTATCGATCACATTACCAAACAAGCGGGCGCGAATGCCCATATTAGGCGACCAACCCATGACAACTAAACTGGCGTTTTGTTCGCGACTAGTACGACAAATTCCCAAAGCAATATCGTCATCAATCCGGATTGCTGGTGATACTTCCACATCAAATTCTTGGCTAATAGCTAAAACATCTTTTAAACGTTGCTGACTTTGATCAAGTGCTATTTTTAAGCGCGGGTCATCCATTTGCACATGACCTTTGGCGATCGCTAGTGGAATGATCTTCCCTGATTCGTGACGCGCTAATAGTGCAGCCATTTCGATCAAATAGCGCTGAGTTTGGGGATTATATAGGGGAACAACAACAGTGAATGGATATTGGGTTTGTTCATCCAAATCCACATCACAACTATCTCCTTGCCACCACGTAGATAGTTTATCTTTTGCCCAGTCAGTTTGGGAAACTGTTAGTCTAGTTGCAAATCGTGCTGTCGTTACTGGGCCAAGTATCGCAGTCACCAACATTAAGACAATGATGCTATTTAATAGACCCTCATTTATTAACCGTTCACCCGCAGGGTTAACTGTTTCATAAGCAACTAAAGCTGCTGCTAGTGTAGCTGCTACTTGTGGTAGTGACAATGACCACATCGTCAGCATTTCTGGTATGTTATAGCGATATAATAATTTGGCTAGAAATGCAGCTATGAATTTACTACCAATCAACGCCACTACAATTGCCGCAGCTAACCAAACTGAACTAAGGGTTTTGATAAAGGCAGGAATATCAATTAATAATCCCATGTCTACAAAAAAACAAGGGATAAACAAAACACTACCCACAAACTCAACTTTTTCTTTAACAGGGCTACGTCCTAAAACATCATTGACAGCTAAACCTGCTAGGAATGCACCAACAATTTTTTCAACACCAATTACTTGCGCTCCAACAGATGCTATAAATAATGCCAACAAAATAAATAAAAACTGATTACCTTGTTCATCCCCGGAACGTCGAAAAAATTCTTTTCCTGCCCAATCGAAACCGAATAAAACAACAGCAGAGTAAATAGCTAATCCCCCTAAAAGGGTAATTAAACTCAAGGCTGTAAATTCTCCACCATGAATGCCAACACAAATTGCCAGCACTAACAAAGCACCTGTATCAGTGAAAATTGTCGCGCCAATTGTGACTGTCACAGCTTCATTTGTCACTACACCTAAGCGACTGACAATTGGATATGCCAACAAAGTATGGGAAGCAAGTAAAGAACCGATTAAAACAGAAGCATTCCAACTAAAATTAAACAACCTGCCAACAACAATCCCAGCAATTAATGGTGCTAAGAATGTTAAAAAACCAAATCCAATTGAGCGATTTCTAGTTTTACGAAACTGATCAAGATCAATTTCTAAACCTGCCACAAACATTAAGTAAACTTTACCAATGTCCGATAGTAACTTGATTGTTTCAGATTCTGAGTTCAGTAATTTGAGTCCATTCTCACCAAGTAATACACCTGCTATTAACAAACCTACCAATCCGGGTAGCCGTAGCTTTTCAAAAATGGGTGGTACGGTGAAAATGACTAATAGCAGGATTGTGAATGCAATAATTGGACTTTGTAATAGCAAATTGTTACCCTCTAAAGATTTTAAGAGTTTAATATTTTATATACAGCAATCCTAAATAGGTTGTGAAAATTGAGAGACGAGATCACCGACTTCTTCGAGAAGTTGGTGATCTCGTTGTTCACGATTTAAGAATACTATATATCACTAAATGCGAATCATAGACCATTTTACTAATTAATTCAATTAACTTTAAGTGAGTCTGTGGGAAGAAATAAAAGTATAGTAATTCGATTTTATTTATGAACTTACGAGTGAAGGGAGATCATAGAGAACGGTGAACAAAAAACTAATTCTCTGGTAGTACAATAATTAAACTTTTAGCCTCAATAATAGACAAAATTAACTAATACTTTATTCAGATAAACATGGAAGAATTAAATAATAGATAATAACTAGTCAATATATACAATCAATCTTGATTCGTAAATCTATCGCAAGTTCTAAAAAAGCCTAACTAAGGATAGATGTATTTTTTGAATAAAGAAATAGATACTTGCGATGGAAAGAAGCGTACAATCAAATAATTAACTTTTTCAAACCTGCGTTTCTTGAAAATCTAGTTATCACTCTAATTAATTTATCAACTTACTATGGTAGCAAATCCTCCTTCTCAAACTTCAGATGCTCAATACAAAGTCGAAAACCCAGCAGCAGAAGTCGAAGCAATTGTCCAAACACCACCATCAGAGACAGAAATTGACTTGGAATTTCTCTACACCAGAGATATTGAATTTCGCCAAGAAACACTTTATTTTATTGTAGTTGACCGCTTTTATGATGGTGATCCTGACAATAGCGAAGGGATAAATGCTGAACTTCATGATCCCAATCGTCAAGAATGGGGTAAGTACTGGGGTGGAGATTTGCAAGGGGTGATTGACAAACTCGATTATCTCAAGAATTTAGGAGTCACTGCTGTTTGGTTAACTCCCTTATTTGAACAAGTAGAAGAATTATTTATTGAAAGTGCTGCTATTCATGGCTATTGGACAAAAGATTTTAAACGGATTAATCCCCGCTACATTGCTGCTGATGATGATCCTTCTCTCAACAAAACTCAAGATCAGAAAAACACTGTTTTCGATCGCCTGATTGCAGAATTGCATAAACGCAATATGAAACTAGTGTTGGATATTGTCTGCAATCATAGTAGCCCAGACACTGGTGGTAGTAAGGGCGAATTATATGATGATGGAGTAAAAATTGCCGATTTTAATGATGACCAAGACCATTGGTATCACCATTACGGTGAAGTTACCAATTGGGAAGACGATTGGCAAGTCCAAAATTGCGAATTATCAGGACTAGCAACTTTTAACGAAAACAATATTCAGTACCGCAACTATATTAAGTCTGCAATTAAACAGTGGTTGGATCGGGGTGTGGATGCGTTGCGAGTAGATACTGTTAAACATATGCCAATCTGGTTTTGGCAAGAGTTTAATGGTGAGATGTACAATCACAAACCAGATGTGTTTATTTTTGGCGAATGGATTTACAGCAATCCGAATGACGATCGCGCTGTAGAATTCGTCAACAACTCTGGGATGAGTATCCTCGATTTTGGCTTGTGTATGGCAATTCGCCAAAGTCTAGCCAAGTATGATGAACAAGGCTTTTACTTAGTTCAGAACGTACTAGATTTAGACGATCGCTATAACGGTGCAACCGAACTCATCACTTTTATCGACAACCATGATATGCATCGTTTCCAAACTATCAACCCTGATCCCGAAATCTTGCGGTTGGCGGTGATTTTATTGATGACTACTCGTGGTATTCCTTGCTTATTTTATGGTACAGAACAATACCTGCATAATGATACTAACGGTGATGATAATATCTACGGTAACAACGATCCCTACAATCGTTCGATGATGGAATCGTGGGATACTGATACCCCCATCTATCGAGATGTCCGCAAACTTTCGGGACTACGCCGTCTCAATCCAGCAATATCAATGGGTAGTCAATGGCAAAAATATATCACACCAGATGTTTACTGCTATGTACGCCGCTATCGTGACTCTCGTTGTTTTGTCGCATTAAATAGAGGTGATGCTGTTACTGTAGAGGCAGTTGATACTGAATTACCAGATCGGGAACATACTTGTTTATTAACCGGACGCAAATTTGAAGTTCAAGATGGCAAGATTTATAATTTGGAACTTGCACCCAAAGAAGCGATCGCCATCAGTCATGTCGGTGAACGTGTCAAAGGCCAAACTATTGTCAGAGTACAACTCAATAGCGTATGCACTCAACCTGGAGAAACCATCGTGGTGACAGGAGATTGTCCCGAACTTGGTAACTGGGACATCGATAAAGCCTACCCCCTAGAATATATCAACTCCAATACCTGGTTTGCTGAAATTCCCTTTGATGAAAGTGCTGGTAAGCTAATCAGCTACAAATATGCCATGTGGCGCGAAGGAGGTTCTCCCCTACGGGAAAATCTACTTTCTCGACGCTGGGTTATTGCTAGTGAAGGTACTGTAAAATGGCGTGACACTTGGGCTTCGGGGCGAGAGTCTTAATCAGTTAACAGTTAACTGGTAACTGATCACTGATTCATCCCTACCAAAGATAGAGGAATAACTTGACATATGTACTCATAATGAGTACGCTTTAGTTAGCAAGTTTCCCAGGAGTAAACTTCTTATGTTGCCAAATAATGAAGGAAAAAGAGTTCCCAACACCACCTTTCGTCTGCGTCGCAATGATCAATGGGTGAATGTGACAACTGATGAATTATTTAAAGGTAAGACTGTTGTAGTTTTTTCTCTACCGGGGGCTTTTACACCCACTTGTTCATCAGCTCATGTTCCAGGCTACAATCAATTGGCGAAAACTTTCAAAGATTGTGGTGTAAATGACATTGTTTGTATGTCTGTCAATGATACCTTCGTGATGAATGAATGGGCAAAGGATCAGGAAGCAGAAAACTTAATTTTTATACCAGATGGTAATGGTGATTTTACAGAAGGCATGGGTATGCTAGTCGATAAATCAGACCTGGGATTTGGTAAACGATCTTGGCGCTATTCAATGTTAGTAAAAGATGGCGTTGTTGAAAAAATGTTCATCGAACCCGAAGAACCAGGTGATCCCTTCAAGGTATCAGATGCTGAGACGATGCTGAGATATATTAACCCAAGCGCAGTTAAACCGAAGTTGGTTTCTCTGTTTACAAAACCTGGTTGTCCCTACTGTGCGCGTGCCAAAGAAATGCTCAAGCAAAATGGTTTAGACTATGAAGAAATTGTTTTGGGTAAAGATGCTACGACTCATTCCTTAAAAGCGATCGCAGGTGCAACAACTGTTCCCCAAGTGTTTATTGATGGTCAATACATCGGTGGTTCTGAAGCTTTAGCAACTTATTTAGGCGCGACTAAATAAAAGATAATATTTGTTGAGACAAAGGCAAATCTTAGGTCTATTTCATTCTCATTCAGTCCGCCTCAGAATTTATTCTGAGGCTAATAACAAAAGTCGGTTTAACCCTACTGTTTTGTGGTGTTCGAGTCCGTTTTTACGGACTTAAACTATTAGCTGTGAACTTTAATTCAAGATTTTTAGTAAAAAAATTGACCTGTAGAGACGCGTCATGGCGCGTCTCTACAAAGGATTATGGTCTTATCTGAACCGTATTGGTTTATTTCTAGAATGAAATAGCCCTGTAACTGAGAGTATCCCAAATGTTCAAAAAACCTGCCTGTGATTGAAATCGCAGTTTTATACCTGCTATTTGCTGTATAAATGAATAATTATAAATAAGTAGTCAGGCTAATATTACTTTCCTGACATCTTGAGCTATTTTATACCAATCAAAATTAGCAGTAACATACTGACGGCACGCTTCTCTTGAAGGAGTTGGTATTTTCCCCGTTAGTACTTGTTCTAATTTTTCTGCAATGGCTGCAACTTCTACACCAGAAGTAATTAATTGTGGTGAAAATTGCTCTAAAATTTCTGGCATTCCACCTACTGGAGTACATACAACGGGAGTACCACAGGCTAGAGATTCTACGATTGCTAACCCAAATCCTTCAAAACACTGACTAGGCATAATACTAACATCAGCAGCTTGATAAGCTATAGGTAAATCCTCATCAGGTAGAAATCCTAAAAATTTCACATGTTCGTTGAGTCCTAATTCGGTTGCTTGTTGTTGTAGTGCTGCTTGAACTGGGCCGCGACCGGCGATCGCTAACCAAAAATCTGGTAGTCTTGGTTTAATAATTGCCAGAGCTTCTAGTAATTTGTCGATTCCAACTCGATGCACTAAGCGGCGACTACTAAAAATAATTGCTCTATCTTGTGGCCAGTCAAGTTTGGCGCGAGCCTCAGCACGTGATAAATTAGACTGAAACTGATCAGTATTTACTCCACCAGGAATAATGTAAATTTTTTCCCAAGGAATTTGATAGTGTTCGTGTAGTATTTGACCAAAAGCTTTACTCAAAACAATAAAGCGATCGCAGTGATCATAAGTTCTTTTTTCGATTAGTCGCTGCTTGAAAAAAACACTTAATCGCTGATGAACTACCTCATGCTCACTCTCCGACGCCCAAGGACCATGAAAGTTAAAAGTAATTGGTACTCCCTTGGGTAACAAATCTAATATGGGAAAGCTATACAAAGCAAAATGCAAATTTATTGCATCTGGTTTTCCCATTCTGGTTTTTTGGAAATTTTGGCGAATTGACCATAACCGTTTCCAAATCTGACCATCTGGTGAACCCAAATTATTTAACTTTATCGGTAGACTAAGTTGGGTGTCCGGTAAACCTACTCCACATAGTTCAATCTGATCTTGATTTTCTGCAAGTTTTTGAGTCAGTTCATATACATATCTTTCTAGTCCTCCGGGTGTTGTTGGAAACCAACCCACTCCCACACAAAGAATATATGCAGATGATCTATTGTTTATTTTGTTACCTGTCACGTCTATATCCCTAACCATGAACGGCTTGTATTTGTATCTAGTTTTACCAGCTTTTGAGCCACCTTATTTGAAAATAACAGGAAACTGATAGCTGTGGTATTTATATTTTTCGATAGAACACATCAATTAGCACTTTGTTGTTAAACAATTTTGGATTTTAGATTAATCTTCCTTGAAGTTGCGATCGCGTCTATAGATTTTGGATTGACATCACAGATAAATCTGCTTGCTCTGTACCCTCAAGAAATGATTCGTAAAAATCTTCTAACCATTAAACATTAAAATCTCTAAAATGTATTACTTAAATTTATCAAGTTCCTGATTACACTTTCAAGATATAAACTTTATATATCTCTAGAAAAAATATAATTTTAATGTATATAAATACTCCTCCTTGATTCCAAATCTTTAATTCTCGCAAAGTGAATATATTATGCTCACAGAGAAGCCAGTGGAGGTTTTACCTTGGTGTCAAGCATGTGACGTAAAACCCCGCATCCTTACACTAAACTACTATGTTTTTGCTTTTTAAACCTCTCTCTTAGGAGGGTAAAAACTTAAAGAAACAAAAAATACCTTCCCTTTCTATCAAACCATATATAATCCTGTCTCTAACATGAAAACAAAGTATATTTTTAAGTAATTAATAGCTGCTTAACTAAAATTTTTAACTGAAATAATACTTAATTAATAAACAAAGATGCATCTATTGTTATCCTAGATGTTGCTGAAATTAATATTTAGAAGAGATATATGGTATTCGTAAATCATTAGTGACAGACAAGAACCCCGACTTCGCAAAAGTTGTCGGAGTTCTCACGGATTGCGATCGCAAATAGAATTCTGACGATAAATTCTTAGCCAAAATTAAAATATAATGTGGATTTTGTAAATTTTTCATGAAATTAACCATATTTACTGAAAATTTGGTTAGTTTTATGAATGAAGATCGCGTTAATAACAAAAACAATAATTATGTGTAATCAAGTAGTTGTATAATATCAGCTCGAAATATATATGGTTGAGTGTTAGTATAATAAATTACTAAAATAATTAAGTGTAATTTATTTTTCTTGGTGTCTACCAGCAGGCTAGACACCAAGACACAAAGGTGAAAATCCCAACATTTAAGAAATGTTTTGAGAATTTTTACCCATCTTGAAAGGGCTGAATAAACGACCTCAAGTCTAAAGATATTTTCTTAACAAAAATCAAAATATAATTACTTGTATATTTAATCAATCATCCAAACATAGTAGTTTTTATTGAAAAATAATATACATATTACCGATGAAAAATAAATTTAAACGACAAATTAGTCAGCTATATTACCAACAACTCAGTAAAATAAAAGATTTAATTCTTAAACTCAATAACTTAATAATAAAAGGTAATTTCCGAGGTCAGAGGAGATTAAAGTTCTTATTTAGTTTCATTGCTGGATTTATAACTGTAACTTTAATTGCCATCTATTTGACCGGAAAAATGACATCTGGAACAAATATTGGCACAGCACCACCTACAATCAAAATCTACACCATACCTGAGAATAGTACTTATACACCTTCTACAAAAAATATATACATACCACCGATTACAGATACTTACACATCACCCGCAACAGATACTTTCACACCATCGGCTACAAACTCTTACACAATATCTGCGACAAATAGTTATAAAACATCTTGGATAGGTAACTCCTTTGGTGGTGGTGACAAATGGGTACAAATCCAAATAAGTGATATGTATGTGGCTCCTGATGGTACAGTCTACACCAATACAGATTGGGATGAAGCCGGAAGAGAAGTAGGAATTTACAAAAATGGAGACGTAATTGGTAAAGCTGATGACTTGCATGGCTGGGGAAGGATGGGAGGAGATGCGATCGCAGTTGATCAAAAGTATATGTATGTAGCGATGCAACAATCTCCCGAAGGAAAAGCAGGAGAAGATTACCCCCCCAAAGGTACAGATTGGTTTTGCATCAGACGCTATAACTTATCTGGAAAACCAGCACCTTTTCCCCAAGGACGCGGCTGGGATAAAAGCATGTTAATAGTTAGTACCAAAGATAAAGTCACAGGATTAGCAACTGATGGAAAACAGTTGTATGCAAGTAACAAAGCAGGCAATTTGGTTCATGTCTACAACAACGCTACGATGAAAGAAATACGTAGCTTTAAAGTAACTAATCCTAGCAAAATAGCTATTGACAAAAAAGGAAATCTGTGGGTAATTCGAGATAAAAACCAAATTGGTCATTATTCGCCAACCGGAAAGCAATTACCTGGTGCGATCGCAAGTATTGCCCAACCAAGTGCGATCGCAGTTGATAATAAAAACAGATTGTTAATTGCAGACAATGGCCCACGTCAGCAAGTATTAATATACGACATCACCAATAAACCCAAACAAGTAAGCACTTTTGGTACTCAAGGTGGCATTTATTCAGGTAATCGTGGCGAAATTGGAGATTTGAAATTTTACGGTTTGAGTGGAGTCGGTACAGATGCAGGCGGAAATATCTATGTTAGTAACGTTGGTTTCAATCGTTCCGGCGTAGACTTACGCAAACTCTCCCCATCTGGCAAATTACAGTGGCAATTACTAGGTTTACAATTTTTAGATACTGCTGATGCTGATGTCGGTACTGATGGCGCCAACGTCTTTACCAAAGACGAGCATTTCATTATGGATTACAGCAAAGGTAGTGGTAAAGAATGGCGATACAAAGGCTACACCTTAGATCGATTCCGCTATCCTAATGATGCCAGACTACACACCACACCCACAGCAGCCTTTGTCCGACGTCTGAAGGGAAAACGTTTGTTATATCTCTCTTCAGAAATGATGTCAGAACGCTTATTAACGTATCGTTTTGATGGAGAAATTGCCGTTCCCTGCGGTATATTTGGCAAAGGCAAAGAAGACTGGCTAGCCAACGAACCGACAAATAGTAGTTGGATATGGATTGATGCAAATGGCGACGGTTCACCTCAAGCCAACGAATATCAAGCTACGGGTGAAAAAGATGATTCTGTTTGGGGTTGGGAAATAGATAGCAAAGGAGATGTTTGGAAAGCAGCAGAAGACGGCTATATCAAACATTATCGCTTTGGTGGATTAAATGCTCATGGTTGCCCAGTTTACAGTACCAAAACTGTGCAAAAGACAACCATGCCCCAACCATTTAAAACTATTACCAGAATCAAATATTTTCCGGAACAGGATGCGATGTATTTAAGCGGTTATACAAGCGATCGCCCCAACATTGATGGTGATTGGGGATTGGTTGGCACAGAAATCATCCGCTACGATAATTGGAGCAAAGCCAAAAAAATACGCTGGCGCATAGCATTACCATACGAAGTTAAACGCGATCCCAAATTGCACATCAAAGCAATGGATGTAGCAGGTAATAAAGTATTTGCTGTCAGCAGTAAAACCCAAGATGTATTTGTCTACGACACCACCACAGGAAAACAAGTACAACAGTTGAAACCAGGCCCCGAAGTTTCAGGGGAAGGTGGGTGGGTTGACATACCCTTTGGAATTCGGGCTTTTCGTCGTTCCAATGGTGAGTATTTAGTGTTTGTGGAAGAGGATTTGAAAGCGAAAGTGATTATGTATCGCTTACCAGGATAGTTCAAGGACTCGCAAAGGGAGCATCCCAATTTTTTCAATATACCGCTAATAGCACAAGTCGTCTTCAGACGACTTCATAAAATCAAGTAGTCTGCTTAAAGCAGACTAGAGCTATGAGGCGGGTTTTTTGAACATTTGGGATGCTCCCAATAGCCCTCGTGCGATCGCTTTTAAAGCGATCGCATTACATCTGGCTTCTATATTCTTCTAACAACTGTGGAATATAATCGTACCCATCCACACCAATTACAGAAATAATTTTCGGGCGATTTTGCTGCAATGCGTTTTGGAAAGCTTCTACCCCAAGTTGAGCTTGTAATATTGCTAATAACTTCGCTACTTTTAGCCACTCCAGGGAAGCAATTTGGTTTAACAAATACATTCCTAAACAACCTGTGTAAATCGCTCTGGCAAAATTTGCTGAGTTATAATTTGCTTCACCTAAATTAGCTAAATTTAATCCTTGGAGATATAAATCACCAGATATTTGTGCTGTTTTAAAGCCTTCTTCTAAATTTTTAATAGCGTTTTGTGAATCTCCAATGACTAAATAAGCAATACCTAAACTACTTAAACACAAAGCTTTACTTTGCACATCACCTAATTGTTCTGATAGTTTTAAACCTTGCTGCAAATAGTTAATTGGCATTTCATAGGTTTCAGGTTCTATTTGCTCTTGTTGTTGAGCTTGCATGACTTCGCTGTAACCCAAGTTTACCAAAGCATAGGCTTCTCCTGTTTTATCCCCCGTTTGCCGACTCATGATTAATGCTCTTTGACTGTAATCTATTGCTTCTGCATATCTTTGCTCTTGCACATAAGTACGGCTCAGATGGTTGAGGTTAGCAATTTCACAGGGGCGATCGCCTGCATGACGAGCAATTTCTAAAGCCTGTTGATGAAAGTTAATTGAACTGTCATATTGTCCCAAAGCCCGTTGTGAGTAACCTAAAATTGTTAATACTCTGGCTTTTTCTTGTGTACCTTCGACTCTCCGCAATGGTTCATCGAGATAGTTCAAGGTATCGCGCAAGTAACTACCAGAAAAAGAAGCAAAGATGCCGCCATATAACGGAAAATACTGTGCCTGGGCAAAGCTTCGCAAAATTTGTAACATCACCTGCGAGGCTGCATTACTGTAGGTGATATTTTCACTAAAACCACTTGCCAGTTGACTCCAGATCACTGCAAAGGTCAAATATGTCGAAATAGAAAGCTTTGATCCGGCTTTCACATTGTAAGCTTGCTGGTCAAACCAGTGAACTAATCCTCGTTGTAAGTATTGGAAAATTATTGTAATTTCCACCCAATCTCTGAGGCTAATCTGACGTTGCTGTCTGGCAAAATCAATGGCAGATTCCTCTTTTGCAAAGGCGTGAAACAGTGCATGGGGTAACTCGCTTTGTACTTGTTTAGCCCAAGTAGCCCAAGGCCCACTTTCGCCTGGGATACCGCCAAAACCTAAAGATTGACGATTTTGTTCATACATCCAGCTAACTAAATGGTCTTGTAGTCGCTGCCAAGATGCAACACCACGGGTAATACCTTCTGAGATTTGCTGTAAATCAGAATCTGGTTGAGCAAATTGTTGTAAAGCTTTTGACAATTGCTGAAGCTGTTGTAGGTTGAGGCGATACTGACTATTTGGATCAGTGACACGTAAAAAAATAGCTAGTTGTTCTCCCGATGATGCTGTGGTAATTTCTTTAACTGCGGTTGCTGTGGTTTCTGTAGCTTTGTTTTGTTCTTCAACCCGTTGCCATTGAGTTTGGATTGTCTTTATCGCTCTCAAACTACGGGTAGCTTTAGCTTTTTTGAGTTCGTCCTTTTCATTGTCCACTTGCTGCTGAATGTGATTCAGGCGATCGCTCAACGCCAACTCAAAAATTTCCCCTGTCCCAGCCGTTACACCTTTGAGCAACATTTGATACACTTGCTCAACAGAACTGATCTTACCCTTGAGGGTGGTTTCAACAATTTCATCAACTAAAGCGAGGTAGCGATCGCGAAGAGACACAGAATCAGACACTTTCCCAACCAAGACACACTATGTCAATTCTAATTGTTGTCTGAACCTGAGTGCAGAATAATAGAAGACGTTAATTTGAACCATATTTAGATAAAAATATATGAAAACCTACGATTGGCTCGTGATTGGTGCAGGTATTACGGGTGCTGCACTAGCCTATGAACTAGTGAAAATCGGCTTTTCGGTGCTTTTGTTAGAACAAGATCCAACATTACGCAATGCCACTTATTATAGTTATGGTGGTTTAGCTTTTTGGTCTGCTACAACTCCCCTGATGCGTCAATTGTGTGATCAGGGAATAGCGCGTCATCGCATTCTTAGCACAGAGTTAGATGCTGATACTGAATTTCGGGAGTTAGATTTATTGTTGACGATCGCAACCGACACTGATCCAAAAGTTGCTGCGGCGTCATATGCTAATTTTGCCATTCCTCCCAAGTTACTTAGTGTTGACGAAGCTTTGGAGATGGAACCTTTATTAAATAAACAAGCGATCGCAGGTGCTTTAACTGTCAAACACGGTCATATTAACCCCGAAAAAACAGCACAAGCTTATATTGAAGCATTTCTGCGGGCTGGGGGTGAAATGGAAATTACCCAAGTACAGAATTTCACCTCAAATCATTCTTCGCAAACCATAAAAACAACTACAAAAACTTATCACAGTGCTAAGATTGTCGTCTGCGCTGGCGGATTCTCTCGACAATTGCTCAAAGCATCTGGTATTCCTATAAAGTTGTATTTCACCCATGCGGAGATGATCCAAACTCCACCAGTAGAACTGCAATTACGTACCTTAATAATGTCGGCTAATCTTCAACGCTTTCAATTAGAAGCAGAATCTACCAAAGTCGATGAATTATGGAATCAACCGGGACATGAAATATTAGCACCAATTTTAGATGCGGGTGCAATTCAGTTTCAAAATGGGAGTATGCGCTTAGGTCAAATTAGCCGTGTCCTTAGCGATCCCGACGTTGAGATAGATAAAAAAACAAGTGAAAGCTGGCTGAGGCGAAGTATAGGAGAAATATTGCCAGCATTATCTAATCTACCAGGAACCTGGCATCATTGTTTAGTAGCATTTAGTGGTGATCGCCTTCCTATAATCGGTTCTATTCCTGGATGTAATGGAGTTTATCTATTTTCTGGATTTAGCAATCCTCTAGCGATCGTAACGCCTTTAGCCCAACGCTTTGCTAATTATTTAACTGGTAAAGAAGATAAAATTATTTCTCAATTATCCCCTGCTCGCTTTCAATCTCCGATGTAGCCAAAAGTTCTGTTGCTTCTTTGAAAAGCTCATTTTGTTCTTTTTGAATTTCAGCTAGTCGTTGAGAAATTTCTTCTAATCTTTGTTGCTTTTCTAAGTGAATAATTGGATAATTTTTTGATGGTAATATAGGTAAATAATTATCATGTATATGAGAATTATCTAGTTTTTTTATTGCTAAATTACTAATTTGAGTAATTGACGAAAAACTAAATTTAATAATAGCTAATATCAACTTCAAAGGAACTTGTAATATTGATTTACTAACTGATTCAATCAAGTGACCTATTGCTTGAATAATACTTCCAATTATAGCTAGAATAACCAACAAAATGATAAAACTAAGAATTGGGTGATTAGTTGCCCAAACAAGAATTTGTGCTAATTGAAAAATAGAACGATTTTGATTCAGCAAATCATTCATAAAATTCTTTTTTATACTTATCTGGTTATAAAGATTGAAATCTAACTCTTAATCCATCTTTCGGGTGAATGGTGGGAATTCGTACGTTATCTAAACTTTGATTGGGCAAAATTTCCCATTTATAACTACGCAATAGGTGTGCAGCTATAATTTTCATTTCCATCTTGGCAAATGCTATGCCAACACAGATGCGCGGGCCACCACCAAAACCGATTAAACTAAAGGGGCGTTGTTTTTGTTCTTGCCGTTGCGAGCTAAAACGATCTGGATCAAAACGCTCTGGTTGAGGATAAATTTCTGATATCCGGTGAGTTTCTGGAATTGCGTAGATCAGTTTCCAACCAGCAGGTACAGAAAATCCTTTAAATTCAAATTCTTTGATCACACCGCGAAAACCTCCTCCTACAGAAGGATGCAATCTTTCAATTTCTAGCAATATCTGCTCTAAATAAGGCATTTGTCCTAGTTGTTCTAAAGTTAAGGCACCATCACCAACAAATTGTTGTTGTTCATCTCTAGCACGTTGCATTACCTCTGGGTGAAGAGCTAACTCTAAACATAGCCAAGTTAGCATTGTAGTTGTAGTCTCATGTCCAGCAAAAAGTAGTAGAACTGCTTGGGCAATTAGTTCTTTTTCACTGAGAGTGTTACCTTCTTCATCTCTAGCTTGTATTAGAAGACTTAAGGCGTCTTTTGTAGGATTTTTTTGACGTTCTTTAACAACTTGAGTTAAATGTTCTAATATTTGATTACGAGCTGCGATCGCTTTGCCAAATTGAGTGAATGGCAAGGTTAGTGGATTAATAGCAAATAGTCCGTTTGTTAATGTTGTAAACAATTTGCTGAGACGCTCAGACTCAGCGTCTGTTTGAGTACCTAGTAATAGTTCACTAGCAATACTAAATGTCAACTGTTTGAATTCTTGAAACCAAGTAAATTTCTGTTTTCTTTCCCATTTTTGCAAATAAGTAAGTGTGATATTTTCCATGGTGTTGAGATAATTTGCCAGTGCTGGCCCATGCATTGCAGGCATAATTAAACGGCGCTTTAGGCGATGTTCTTCTCCATCCATGAGAAATAGTGATTCGCCCAGCAAGACTTTAAAATTATTTGGCCATCCCTCACGCCAAGAAAAATGATCCATATGGCTAGAAAGAACAAATTCTGCTGCTTCTGGTCCCACCATTACCACAGTCGGTTTGCCTAAAATGTGACTTTTAAAAATAGACCCGTAGCGTTTGTAGCGCTTCGTGATAAAATCAGGATCAACAACGAATGGTAATGTTTCACCTAATACAGGTACACCGAAGCTTCCAGGTGGCATTTGCTTGTTTATCATGTGTAAATGTAGATAATTTCAGATAATAACTGGCAGCAATAAGTAAAATTTGATTGAGTTATAAATTAGTGTAGCGTAGCAAAAGTAGGGACGTACAGCCGTACGCTCTTATGGATGTATTTGTATCATCAAAAAGTAAAGCACCATAACATGCGATCGCAACAAGTCATTGATAGAGTGGTAAATAGAGGCTTGATAATGGATGGGTAAAAATGATGACGCTGCAAGAATTCAAGCAATTAATCGAAAAACAGCAAAAATGTCCTGATTCACTACCGAAAGCTCTCCAAGCATTGTGGTTTGACTATAAAGGTAATTGGGATAGAGCGCATGAAATAGTTCAAAATGCCAATGATCTTGATAGTGCTTGGGTTCATGCATACCTACACAGAAAAGAGGGTGATGTGAGCAATGCACGTTACTGGTACAGACGTAGTGAGAAGCCAGAATTTCACGCAGGACTAGACCAAGAATGGGATCAAATAGTTTCTGCTTTGCTGATAAAGGTGAAAGAATTATGGATGCCGATGAACTAATACGACGTTACGCTGCTGGAGAGAGGGATTTTACTGCTGTCAATTTAGCAGGAGCTAAGTTGATTGGAGCATATTTGGTTGGCATCAATTTGTATGCAGCAGACCTGAGTGGTGCTAACTTGGCTAAAGCTAAACTATGGAGTTCTAATTTAGGTGGAACAAACCTAGCCAAAGCCAATTTAACCAGAGCTAACCTCAGTTGTGCAAAGTTGATAGAAGCGAATCTGCGTGGAGCTAAACTACACTATACCAAGCTGTTTGCAGCAAATTTAACAGGAGCTTGCTACGACGACAGCACCCGATTTTCTTATGGCTTTGATCCACAAAGTAGAAATATGCGAAAAATCTGACAATTTGTACAAACTACCTCTTACGGATGAGGGATTACTTCTCAGCAGAGATTAACTTTTGTAAATATACTAGGTTATTTCGCTCGATTTTGGGAAAAAGCCATGAAAGCAAGCAAAGGCATTTTACAAAAAGCTTTGTTAAGTGTAGTTGGTGTAGGTAGTCTCTTAGCCTTGTCTGCCTGTGGTCAACCGAATGCAGAAAACACGACTCCGACCGTTGGAGAAGCACCTACAGAAAATACCTCACCTGTTGCAGAAGTGACTCCAACAACTACTGCACCTGCAACAGCAACCCCTGGTGGTACAACCGGAAACCAAAATTTTGCAGAACTTACTCAAACAGCAGCTAGCCAAGGGTCTTTTACGACTTTAACAAAAGCATATAAAGCCGCAGGTTTAGAAGATCAATTGACTGCACAAGGCCCTTACACAGTTTTTGCACCGACTGATGATGCTTTTAAGGCTTTACCAGCAGGTACTGTAGAAAACCTCCTCAAGCCAGAAAACAAACAACAGTTAGTGAAGCTTCTTAGCTACCACGTCATACCCGGACAAGTAACCTCTAGTCAATTGACATCTGGAGATGTAAAAACAGTAGAGGGTACTCCTGTGACAATTGATGTGAATAGTACTGCTAAAACAGTGTCCGTCAACGGTGCTAAAGTTACTCAAGCCGACATCTTAGCTAGCAATGGCGTTGTTCACGTAGTTGACAAGGTAATTCTCCCTCCTGATTTTAAAGTAAGTCCTACTTCTAGTCCCACACCATAGTAGTAGGTAAAGTTTCAATAGGTTTGTAGTAAGGACTTTAGTCCTTAAATATGCAAGCACTCAAGTGCTTACTACAAACCAAGCAAAAAACCGGGGAACATAATTGCTACCCGGTTCTGTCTATTGAGTATGAGAATCCTCAGCTTAGGGACACATTAATACTGTGTCCCTATTTATTTACTTTGGCAAAATTACCGAGCAACAGTTTTCTTGATTGTCGCACTGAGTTCGCCTTTAGCATACTTAGCAGCAAACTCTTCCAAAGAAACCTGCTTGATCTTGCTAGCATTACCAGCAGTTTCAAATTGTTGGTAACGTTCTGCACACACTTTTTGCATGTACTTAATAGAAGGCTTGAGGAAGTGACGGGGGTCAAATTCCTTAGAATTAGCAGCCAAAGCTTCCCGAACAGCAGCAGTAATTGCCAAACGGTTGTCGGTATCGATATTTACCTTACGTACACCGCTCTTGATGCCTTTTTGAATTTCTTCTACAGGTACACCATAGGTTTCAGGAATTGTACCACCGTACTGGTTAATCAAAGCAATCAAATCTTCGGGTACAGAGGAGGAACCGTGCATTACCAAGTGGGTATTGGGTAAACGGCGGTGGATTTCTTCAATACGGCTGATTGCCAAAATTTCGCCTGTTGGCTTGCGGGTGAACTTGTAAGCACCGTGGCTAGTACCAATAGCAACAGCCAAAGCATCTACTTGGGTTTGCTCAACAAAGTCAACAGCTTGGTCAGGATCGGTTAACAGTTGGGAATGATCGAGTTTACCCTCGAAACCGTGACCGTCTTCAGCTTCACCCATACCAGTTTCTAGAGAACCCAAGCAACCGAGTTCGCCTTCAACGCTGACACCCAAAGCATGAGCTACTTCCACCACTTGACGGGTGACTTTGACGTTGTACTCGTAGCTAGCGGGGGTTTTAGCATCAGCTTCCAGGGAACCATCCATCATCACGCTGGTAAAGCCGTTCTTCATTGCTGAGTAGCAAGTGGCAGGTTCATTACCATGATCTTGGTGCATGGTAATAGGAATATGAGGGTAAGTTTCCACTGCTGCCAAAATCAAATGACGCAGGAAGTTTTCACCTGCATATTTCCGAGCGCCACGAGAAGCTTGCAAAATTACGGGGCTATCTGTTTCATGGGCAGCTTGCATAATAGCTTGAATCTGCTCCATGTTGTTCACGTTAAAAGCTGGAATACCGTAATTGTTTTCAGCCGCGTGATCCAGCAGCAGCCGCATTGGCACGAGCGCCATAGATAGTCCTCCTAATTGTGTTGTCAGCTAGTCGGTTTGGAATATTGCGTAAATATATATTACGCCAATCTTAAGAAATTATTGTGATCCTATAGGAAATTATAACTAGTGATGGGTGTCTATGCTGAAAAAGTTTGCACTATCTGTGGATAAATATCCTCTATAGTTGCTCAATGTTACTGTACAATCAGCTACCTGACGTTTTGGGGTTTTGGTAACACTGTATTCCAATTGATTCTTCTTACAAGAAAGGCAGAGGGTCGAGGGCAGAAGGCAGAAGGTTGGGAGTGTCAATTAAAACTTTAGTTCTGGGTCTAAAGCCCAGTCAAAATCAATAATTATACTGAGACTGCTTGCAGCGAGGTATAAAACATCCTTGTTTCAATCCCACTCTTTTAAGGGTGGGTTGCCTTCTGCCCTCTGCCTCCTGCCTTCTGAAACTCTTACACCCCTACACTCACTTTATCTATAAATATAGTTAAAGCTCCTTAGCCAAATAGACTTTAGGAGCTTTGATTTTTATTCACCGCGACGCCGTTTTACCTAAGTTTTTGACCTGGAGTAAACCAGGTGGGTACCGTGTCTTCCGTTTAAAGTTTCCGGGTGCAAGCCCGGTCTACTGCCACGAAAAATGCTTGGTTCCCTTACTTTTACAAGTCATAGATCACAAAACTTGTTGGCAGTCACCAACGTCGCAGTGCTATGAATCGATTATAGCTTTTAAAGATGATTTTGTATATGCCAAATTAGATTTTTTTGCTGGTTTAATGGGCGTACCAAATATTTTCTATAGTGCGGGCGATCGCCATCGCTTGATCTTGATTTTGATGATCTAACAAAACGGTGACGTGTCCTAACTTTCGCCCAGGATGAGATTCTGTTTTTCCGTACCAGTGAACGTAACTTTGAGGAATTTGTTTTATTTTTTGACGTTTAGTAATATAATTATTTTTCGATATTTCGTAGCCCAACAAATTTACCATAATAGCACATGGGCAAGTTAGTTTAGGATTGCCCAAAGGTAAGCCAGAAACTGCTCTTAAATGTTGCTCAAACTGGGAAGTTTCGCAGGCGTCAAGAGAAAAATGTCCCGAATTGTGAGTGCGGGGTGCTATCTCATTTACTAGCACTTTGTCATCTGCATTAAGGAATAATTCAATTCCAAAAACTCCCACTGCTTCCAGGCTGTTTAGGAGTGTATGGGACATATTCTCAATCTCTTTTTGCAGGTGCGATGGAATATCTGCTGGTGCAATCACTCGCCGACATACTTGTTCTTCTTGTTGAGTTTCTACAATCGGGTAAATCACTACTTCACCGTCCACAGAACGTGCTGCAATAATTGCCAGTTCTCGTTCAAACGGGATAAATTCTTCTAATATAAAAGTTGGATTATTTGCAGATTCTAATTTTGCCTGAAGAGTGTGGATATCTTTAATAATAAAAGTACCCTGACCATCATAACCGTGACGGCGAGCTTTTAAAACTATGGGAAAATTTAATTTACTTATAAGTGAAAAATTATGAAGATTTTCGTTTTGTATTCCTAACTCTTGACTTTCAACATCTAACTGTTTCTTTCCTGTTTTCAGGTCTTCTTTCCAATTTCCTTTTATATCAAAGAATTGAGGAACTGGTAAACCTAAATCGCGTAAATAACAGCGTTGGTAATATTTATCTAACAGGGGAACTAATGCTTGTAGCGGTGGGCGAAAACAGACCCCTTGTTCTGCTAGGACTGATAAAGCTTTAAGATTAACAAACTCGTTTTCAAAAGTAATGATATCGCATCTAGCTGCTAAAACTTCTGTAGCTGCGGCATCATCTACTGGAGCGAAAATAGTGTCGTTAGCGATCGCCACAGCAGGATCATTCGGGCTAGGGGTTTGTACCACCAATTCCACGCCTAACTTCTGTGCTGCACCGCCCATCATCCAGGCGAGTTGTCCGCCACCGATTACACCAATACGCACCATCTTACCCCAAACTATCACGAAAGTTTACCCTGTCTTAGGATCATAGCGCGATCAGAATCAGTTATCAGTTATCAGGTTCGCCCATTTTTTAAATAAGCTTTTGTAATGTGAGTGCTAAGATTAAAATGTGTGTGGAGTGGTCTTGAATGCCTACTAATAGCCAATTGAGAGGTCTATATCGCCTTAGTTATTGGTTAACCTATCTTATGCTTCAACCGATACATCTTACTATGTATAGATGATCGAACAAGTAATCTCTATGTTTTGGCTGGAAATACTGAAAATCTTGAATTCAAAATAACGCCGGATGGGGAGGTGTTGTGATGAGTCAGGTTAATTATGCTGCGATGTCTGATGCAGAATTAAGGCAATACTTTCTTCGACATCGTGAAGATAAAATGGCTATTAGAGCGTATTTAGATAGACTTAGTGAGCGCCCACGCAGAATTATTACAACCCACATTCCGCACTTCAAATTGAAGTACAAAGAGATTACATCATGAGAAAAGCGAAAAAATCAGGATGATTAAGAAATAGAGTACTGAACGAATATATTTTGAAAAACAAATAATCAA
>JAESGT010000087.1_pt1 | contig 29797 bp, 24 predicted proteins | sample 9266261 | NCBI WGS metagenome assembly JAESGT01 (sample SAMN15741584, study PRJNA653494) | algae metagenome | isolation source: Pelatocladus maniniholoensis HA4357-MV3 and co-occurring heterotrophs from... | place: USA: Maniniholo cave near Haena, Hawaii | collected 2009-07-28 | reverse complement strand
ATCGTTGCAAACATTCCAACAGTGCTAATATATCTGGCATGGGCTTTCTGTAGCGATTGAGTTGTAGTTGTGGTAAACAATAACTCTACTACGGAAAGCCCTCTTTATTTTGGCGAAGGTATTGTTATTTATGAGTTCTTTTTCTTAAGTAAGATTAATTTTACTGACATTCAACAAGAATGGTTAAAACGAGATACCAAGAAATTTATTAGATATATTGCGACGACAACAACAAGCTTTGCAAGGATACAACGACCTCTGCTTAGGTGAGGAAACTCCTCTAAGTAAGCCGACTCACCGAAAGAGGAAACCCAAGAAGTGATTCTTGGAATCACCGTCCCTTTTAGGGTGGTGAGGATGTCAAAACTATCTTTTTTGTGGCAGAAAAGCATCGTTAGAATTTATTCCTGTACCTAAAGTTATGACTATGATTAGAAAAGCTGTCAACAAACTAGGGGTATAAGGGTGTAGGAAACCCCATAACTGAAGTAAGGGGCTTGAAAAAAGGACGCCTTTTTCCTTGGACTACGTGTCTAGGAAAAATTTCTCTTTTCCATGTTTAAAAAACTCTTTCTTGTACCCAGTATTTGGGGCGGGTTTTCCCCTACACCCCTATACCCGCCACAAAGCAGGGTGGTTTCATACGAAAAAAGAAAAATATGGAAGTCTGTATTTCTCGTTTTGAAGCATAGATTTTTACCCCTCTCCAAGCCTCTCCCCTTATTAAGGGGAGAGGCTTTAAAAGAAGATTTTAATTTTTCTCTGCTTGTATGAAACCACCCTGCCCTATACCCGCCCCAAAGGGGCTTGGTTACCAAATACTAATGAGTATAATTATTTGCCCAGGTATACATACACAAGAATTAACTAAAAACTTTCTTATGGCTTGGAGAGACTCAGTAGTTCACAGTTTGCAGTCTCCAGATTCAGTAAATATACTAGTTTACCCAGCCGAAGTTTTATCATCCTTATCAGGGTTTCATCTTTTACAGTTTTTACATAAGCATTTAGGAGATAGGCTCGAATCGCCAGTTGTATTTATTTGTTTTAGTGCTGGTGTAGTTGGAGCGATCGCAGCCGCATCTTCATGGCAACTACTAGGAGGTAAAATAAAAGCTTTTATTGCTATAGATGGATGGGGAGTACCATTATGGGGAAACTTTCCTATCCATAGGATGAGCCATGATTACTTCACTCACTGGAGTTCTAAAATACTGGGCGGGGGTGAAAATAACTTTTATGCAGATCCAGCAGTTGATCATTTAGAAATGTGGCGATCGCCCCAGACCGTCCAAGGTTGGTGGGTAGACTCATCTTTTGGAGAATCGTCATCTCAACAAAGTTTAACTGCGGCTGAATTTTTGCATAAACTTTTAGTGCGCTATGAAAAAATTAGTCCGGAAAGTATAAGTAGTAAGGAGGAGATCGCGGATCAGGGGTCAGGGATGGGGGACAAGGAGTATATGGAGGACAAGGAATAATTATTTAACAAGTCTCTTCCCAATCCCCATTACCCCTTATCCCCTCCAGGGGCCCCACCTGCCCCTTATCCCCTCCAGGGGACCCCTACCTTCCCCTTATCCCAATTACCCAATCCTCAATCCCCTATCCCCTATTCCCTAATTGCTGATGTTTCCAACTGAACCTGCTGCTGTAAATAAAGGATTTGGCGTCCTGCTCAGAAACCGTGGTTTTATGCTGCTGTGGATTGGGCAGTTATTTTCCCAGCTTGCGGATAAAGTTTTCTTTGTTTTAATGATTGCTCTATTAGAAAACTATCCGCCTCCTGCTGGTTTAGCCGAAAACTCGATGTACTCAGCTTTAATGGTGGCGTTTACAGTCCCAGCAATTTTGTTTGGTTCAGCTGGAGGTGTGTTTGTTGATCGCTTTCCAAAAAAGTTGATCATGGTTGGTTCAGATGTAGTACGCGGTTTGTTGACACTGTTAATACCGCTTTTGCCACGGGAGTTTTTGATTTTATTAATACTGACTTTTGCAATCTCCACTGTGACGCAGTTTTTTGCACCCGCAGAACAGGCTGTCATTCCGTTATTGGTGAGACGAGAGAATTTGATGGCAGCCAATGCTTTGTTCAGCAGCACAATGATGGGTGCTTTAATTGTGGGATTTGCGATCGGGGAACCAATGTTAAGTTGGGCAAAAGATTACCTTGGTCCCGATTATGGTCAAGAGCTGGTAGTGGCAATATTGTATATGTCTTCTGCTGGGATCATGCAGCCCATTAACTTTAAAGACAACACAACAATTGGTGAACAGGAAGCAAGTATCAATCCTTGGACAGATTTTAAACAAGGCTTGCGCTATCTCAAGAGAAATCGCTTGATATTAAATGCCATGCTGCAATTAGTGACTTTATATTGCGTATTTGCAGCCCTAGTAGTGCTGGCAATTCAATTAGCAGCAGAATTTGGATTAAAAGAGAAACAATTTGGCTTTTTCTTGGCAGCAGCAGGCGTAGGAATGGTAATTGGAGCCGGGATTTTGGGTCATTGGGGTGATAAATTTCATCACAAACCTTTACCCTTAATTGGGTTTTTGATGATGGCAGTAGTTTTAGGGGTCTTCACTTTTGTCAATCAACTATTATTGGCTTTAGGCCTTTGTGCTGTTTTAGGAATAGGTGCAGCCCTAGTTGGTGTGCCAATGCAAACTTTAATCCAACAACAAACCCCACCTTCGATGCTTGGTAAAGTTTTTGGGTTTCAAAATCATGCCATCAACATAGCTCTTTCTGCACCACTGGCAATTACAGGTCCAATAACTGATGCTTTAGGCTTGCGAAGCGTATTAGTAGGAATGAGTGCGATCGTCGCGATTATTGGTGTTTGGGCTTGGCACAATACCCGTCGAGTTTTGCAAGATGTGATCTGAAGGAAAGGGGATAAGGGCTTTCAAGGGTAGGGAGAATAATCCCCAATCCCCAACTGAATGTCAGGGATCAGTGATAATCTCAAAAAATGATCAAAGTTTTAAATTAAAATGAGAATTTAACTACAGAAATTCAGCATTATCTTAGCTAATAGGTGAGGTTCGACTGTGCGTTCACGAAGTGTCTCTGTCGGAGAATCGCGTTCCCCAATCATTGGTTCACAAACCGAGAAGCAAGCCCAGTCTAGTGTATCTTCATCGCCAGTCGTGACACCTAGACGTGCATCTGGTGGTTTTGCACTGCTTGACAGTCTAAAACGCCATGGCGTCGAATATATTTTTGGTTATCCTGGTGGTGCGATTCTACCAATTTATGATGATTTGTATAAAGCGGAAGCTAGTGGTGAAGGCATCAAGCACATCCTAGTGAGACATGAACAAGGTGCTGCCCATGCAGCTGATGGTTACGCCCGCGTTACAGGGAAGGTAGGGGTGTGCTTTGGCACATCAGGGCCAGGAGCAACTAACTTGGTAACAGGTATTGCTACTGCTTATATGGACTCGATCCCGATGGTCATCGTCACCGGACAAGTACCTCGTCATGCAATTGGCACAGATGCGTTTCAAGAAACCGATATTTACGGTATTACACTGCCAATTGTGAAGCACTCTTACGTAGTGCGCGACCCCAAAGATATGGCACGGGTTGTAGCTGAAGCTTTCCACATTGCCACTACGGGGCGACCAGGACCAGTTTTGATTGATGTCCCCAAAGATGTAGCATTTGAAGAATTTGATTATTTACCTGTGCAACCGGGTTCGGTGAAGTTACCCGGATATCGCCCCACAGTCAAGGGAAATCCACGCCAGATATATGCCGCAATTCAACTGATTCGCGACAGTCGCCGTCCTTTGTTGTATGTCGGTGGAGGTGCGATCGCTGCTGATGCTTACGTAGAACTTCAAGAATTGGCTGAGTTATTCCAAATCCCTGTCACCACAACTTTGATGGGTTTGGGTGCTTTTGATGAGCATCACCCTCTATCTTTGGCAATGTTGGGGATGCATGGTACTGCTTATGCTAACTTTGCAGTTACCGATTGTGATTTACTCATTTGTGTAGGCGCAAGATTTGATGACCGCGTTACGGGCAAGTTAGATGAATTCGCTTCCCGCGCTAAGGTAATTCATATCGACATCGATCCCGCAGAAGTTGGTAAAAATCGCGTTCCCGATGTGCCTATAGTTGGCGATGTCAAGAACGTATTGCAAGACATTTTACGCCGATGTGAAGAATTGGGTATCAAAAGTACACCCAACCAAAGCCAAGAGTGGTTGAGATTAATCAATCGCTGGAAAGAAGAATATCCTTTGGTTGTGCCACACCATGCTGATAGCATTTCACCACAAGAAGTAGTTGTGGAGATCGCTAATAAAGCACCTCATGCTATCTACACCACAGATGTCGGTCAACATCAAATGTGGGCAGCTCAATTTCTCAAAGCAGGACCTCGACGCTGGGTTTCTAGCGGAGGTTTGGGAACAATGGGTTTTGGCTTACCAGCAGCGATGGGTGCCAAAGTAGCTTTCCCTGACCAAGAAGTCATCTGTATTAGTGGTGATGCCAGTTTCCAGATGTGTTTACAGGAACTTGGCACACTTTCACAGTATGGGATAAATGTCAAGACCGTCATTCTCAATAACGGTTGGCAAGGAATGGTGCGCCAGTGGCAACAAGCTTTCCATGGTGAGCGTTACTCTTGTTCCAACATGGAAGTAGGGATGCCAGATATTGAATTACTAGCAAAAGCTTATGGTATCAAAGGCATCATAGTTAAAAACAAAGAAGAATTGACAGATGCGATCGCCCAAATGTTAGCCTATGACGGGCCAGTGATTATCAATGTCCACGTTACCAAAGACGAAAACTGTTACCCAATGGTAGCGCCCGGTAAGAGCAACGCTCAGATGATCGGTTTACCAAAGCAAGCACCGAAAGCTGATGTCGAAGCTGTTTATTGCAGTAATTGTGGTGCGAAAAACCTTCCCGCTAACATTTTCTGTCCAGAGTGCGGTACAAAATTGTAACAAAGGGTTTGTAGTGAGCGCTAAAGCACTCACTACAAAGATCTCAAAGTGAGTTGATCCTGTTATAAAGATTCATCTAAATATATAAAATTTCAATTTTTTACCCACGCCAGTAATTTGGTTGTAATTAGGGAAAGCGAACATAAGCTGTTGCGCTTTTAATTTACATATTCATTATGGCCTGATTAATGACTCAAATCCTCTTCCCTTCTGCCTCCTGCCTTCTGCCTTCTGCCTTGCTGTTGTGCATTTTTAATGCATAACAGCTTACTGCTTGTGTGACTTTCAAAATCAAGCGAAAAATCTTATCTATTTGCCCTTTAGTGCTTTATTAAAATTTTGCCTATAGGGCTTATTTGTAAGATATAAAACTGGCCATAACAATGACAACATCAAGCGGTTGACTGTACTACGAGTAAAATTTGTCTTCCTATATCCATTCCAGAATTTCCAAGCAAAACCTGTATAACCTACTATCAAAACAATAGCAATTAATTCACTCATTGCAATTTGCTCCACAATAAAAAAATAGAATTTGAGTCCAGAATTTTCAGGCGATCGCGTAATCTGATCAATTACACCAATCAAACATTAACTAAGACAACGCAAATAACAGAAGGTTTGTAGTGAGGACTTTAATCCTCAAAAAAGGACTAAAGTCCTTACTACGAAATTATTTCAATAATTTTACGTTACTTAACATAGTTTGATTTATTCTCACTGACTGACTTACTAAACGCTATAGTTAAGCACCCGCTTTGATAAATAAATTTTCATAATTCCAGTTTAAATTAGCTTCCCCCTTAGTATCCAGTTATAGTTCACAAGTAAAGACAAGGGAAAAGGATTGGGGATTGGGATTGGGGATTGGGGATTGGGGATCGGAAAAATTATCAATATTCTAATTACCTTTCCTCGTTCCCTGTTCCCTGATCCCCATTTTCAAGCTAATGCGGGGAGTAAATATACTTGTATCTAGCTAGATGCATCTATTGGAAGTTCCTCAAATTTCAATATCCGTAGGACACTAAAGAAAGTAGATAAAACTGATCTAATTTGTCTTGACGCAGCAAGTGGTGCAAACAGCCTAAGGAGGATTTATGAGAGCAGTATTAATGGCAGGGGGTTCAGGAACACGGCTTCGTCCACTCACTTGTGATCTGCCTAAACCGATGGTGCCGATCTTAAATCGACCAATTGCGGAACATATTATTAATCTTCTCAAACTACATGACATTACAGAAATAGTTGCCACACTGCATTATCTACCAGATGCTTTGCGAGATTATTTTCAAGATGGCAGCGATTTTGGCGTACAAATTACTTACTCTGTTGAAGAAGATCAGCCTTTGGGTACTGCTGGATGTGTGAAAAATATTGCCGAACTTCTGGATGAAACTTTTTTAGTCATTAGTGGTGATAGCATCACAGATTTTGACTTAACAGCAGCGATTGAATTTCACAAACAAACAAAATCAAAAGCTACTTTGATTCTGACTCGTGTTCCTAATCCCATTGAGTTTGGAGTAGTAATTACTGATGAAGATCATCGCATTTGCCGATTTTTAGAAAAACCTTCTACAAGTGAAATTTTTTCCGATACGGTTAATACCGGTGCTTACATTTTAGAACCAGAAGTTTTGGAATATCTGCCTGCCAACACTGAATCAGACTTTTCCAAAGATTTGTTTCCTTTGTTGTTGGCAAAAGGTGAACCAATGTATGGTTACATCGCCCAAGGTTATTGGTGTGACGTTGGTCACTTAGACGCTTATCGGGAAGCTCAGTATGATGCATTGGAGCAAAAAGTTAACCTTGACTTTCCATACCAAGAACAATATTCGGGTGTTTGGATCGGTCAAAACACTTACATAGATCCAACAGCTAAAATTGAAGCCCCTGTGGTGATCGGCGATAATTGCCGTATAGGTGCCAGAGTACATATAGAACCAGGAACTATTATTGGAGACAAGGTAACTATAGGGGCAGATGCGAATCTTAAGCGCCCCATTGTGTGGAATGGCGCCATTATCGGTGACGAAGCACAACTGTCGGCTTGTGTAATTTCTCGTGGTACTCGTGTAGATCGTCGCGCCCACGTTTTGGAAGCTGCTGTAGTTGGTTCGCTGTCAACTGTGGGAGAAGAAGCTCAAATTAGTCCTGGTGTGCGAGTTTGGCCGAGTAAGAAGATTGATTCAGGGGCAATTTTAAATATTAACTTAATTTGGGGAAATACTGCTCAACGTAACTTGTTTGGGCAACGGGGTGTACAAGGATTGGCAAATATTGATATTACCCCGGAATTCGCAGTGAAATTAGGTGCAGCTTATGGTTCCACCTTAAAACCTGGTTCGCGGGTAACGGTTTCCCGTGACCAACGTAATATTTCCCGCATGGTAACACGATCGCTCATTGCGGGTTTGATGTCTGTTGGTATTGATATTCAAAACTTAGACGCAACTGCTATCCCCATTGCGCGTACAGTTATACCGACAATGGGAGTAGCTGGTGGTATTCATGTACGAGTACATCCTGATCGCGCAGATTACATCCTAATTGAATTTATGGATGCTAAGGGTATTAATATTTCCAAAGCTCAAGAAAAGAAAATCGAAGGGGCTTACTTTAAAGAAGATATGCGGCGATCGCTCATTCATGAAGTTGGTGATGTTGCTTACCCGAGTCAAGTAGTTGATGAATACTGCACAGCCTTTGAAAAACTATTACACATAGATACACTCCGTAACAGTCGAGCAAAAGTAGTAATAGATTACGTCTATGCGGTATCTGGAGCAGTTTTACCGCAAATGTTAGATAAGTTTGGTGCAGATGCAGTAGTATTGAATGCTAGTTTAAATAAGACTGCTATGTCTGCTACAGACCGAGAAGCACTACTAACACAGCTTGGTCACGTGGTGGAAGCTTTAAAAGCCAATTTTGGTATTCAAGTTTCAGCGAATGGTGAACAGTTGATTCTAGTTGATGAATCGGGTATACCGATTCGTGGGGAAATGTTAACTGCACTGATGGTAGACATGATGTTAACTTCTAATCCCAGAGGTACAGTAGTTGTACCAGTACATACATCCAGTGCGGTAGAACAAATAGCCCGTCGCCACGATGGTAAGGTGATTCGTACTAAAGCGAACCCCACAGCCTTGATGGAAGCAAGTTACAAAAATGCCAATGTAGTTTTAGGAGGTAGTGCAGACACTGGTTTCATTTTCCCCCAACTACATCCGGGTTTTGATGCGATGTTCTGTATTGCCAAATTAATTGAGATGCTAACGATTCAAGAGCGATCGCTAGCCTCAGTGCGTTCAGAATTGCCACGAGTGATCCACAAATCCCATATTATCCGGTGTCCTTGGACTGCAAAAGGAGCATTAATGCGCTATTTGGTCGAAACCCATCCAGCCCAAAATCTGGAATTAATTGATGGAGTGAAAATTTGTCAGCAATATGATGACAGTTGGGTGCTATTGTTACCGGATGCAAGTGAGCCACTAGTACACTTGTATGCTAATAGTAACGATCGCGACTGGGTTGATGAAAACTTGAGGAATTACCGCGCCCGTGTACAGGCGTTTGTGGAAAGAGAACAAGAGCAAGTTGTAGCTGAGGTTTGACATTGTCCCCACACCTATAAGGTGGGGGGATTGTCCTCGAATCACTTCTTAGATTTCTTCTTTGCGCGAGTTGACTTACTTAGAGGAGTTTCCCCACCCAAGTCATATTTAATTGTTGAACAAAAAAACTCAGTACAACTTGATTTTCCCATTCCCTGTTCCCTTTCCTCACAAATAATTAACTTATACCAATTTTCTGTGAAGCTGCACATTATTTTAACCCCTCCCAACCTCCCCTTACCAAGGGCTACGGTGTACACAGAAGTCTTATAAAGTTGCATAGTAGCGTTTTGATCCCCCCTAACCCCCCTTAAAAAAGGGGGAACTAGAATCAAAGTCCCCCTTAAAAAGGGGGATTTAGGGGGATCAGAGGATTTATGTGTACACCGCAGCTTACCAAGGGGAGGTGCCGAAGGCGGTGGGGTTCTTTATATGCGTCTTCATAAAGAAATGGTATTAGTCATCTAATGTCAATGATTTTTGTTGGCTAGCTTTTCCTTGCTTAGGGCAGTAATCAGGGCAGTTGCTTGCTTCTTCAGTTAAAACAATTGAAGGTTGGACTGCACAATTGAGATGATGATTTTGTGAAAAATAATGACATTTTCTACAGGGAACTTTACGTGAAGTATGGATGGCGAAAAATAACTTATTTTCTTGTGAAAGTCTCCTCATTTTGGACATAAATACCAAAAATACTGCCCAAATTATTATGAAGGCAAGAGAACCTCCAGCAATAAAAATTTTTGCACTAGGAATGCTTGAAATATCAACTCTTCTATCTTCTACTTTTACTTCACTGTGGATAGTCTGGTTCAGCAAATTTTCGGCTGCTAGATATTGTATGAATTGTTCCTGAAGATGCATATCGACACCTTTGGCGAAATTTATTTACAGCATGGTTTAATGAGTCTCTTGAAATTGACAAATTATAATGTCAAATTTTCTACTCTCTGAGTCGAGTATGACTTGTCAATATTGATTAGTTAATAAAACCGATATTATAGATTTAGCAAACTTTATATAAGAATATCTCTGTCAAGAGTTTTGCTTGTAGATAATAGATATATGTCAAAAGGAATAAGAAAAAAATATTCTGATGAGCTAAGACAAAATAAATATAACAATTTTTAATCGCATGAATAATAAGAACCCCGACTTCTTTAAGAAGTCGGGTATCTATGTCATCGGTTATATTGCAATACGCTTGGTGTTAAGCCCACAATTTTTTATAGAGACGCGTAGCAAGATCCCACAGGATAATTTCGCGTCTCTACAGGATTTAAATGTCAATCGATTTGTCTTATCCGAACCATATTGAAACTTGTCCTGTCCAAAATATTTTTTATACATAATCTATTTGTAATCACAAGTAGTTGAATTATTAATTGGATTAGGGCATATATTATGATAATTAATATCAAAAAAATTAAGTTTAGTCCCCAAATATTCAAGTACTAAAGTACTTACTACGAATCTATCAAGACTTTTATAAATACAATTTTTTGCTGAGTTAAATCCTCCTTTCTTGGAGAAAAGTATCAAACGTTGACCGATTTGGAAGCGAAGTTTGTGCGCCTAGTTTAGTCGTTGCTATAGCACCTGCTGCTGCACCCCAAACTACCGCTTGACGTAAAGGAAGTCCTTGGAAAAGTGCAGCCACTAAACCACCATTAAATGCATCTCCAGCTGCAACCGTATCCACTGCTTTGACCGAAAATGCAGGTACAAAAAAAGTTTCACTAGAGGTAGCACAAACTACACCTTGAGCGCCTAATTTCACGATCGCATTTTTCACACCCCTATTCAACAAAGCTTCGGCTGCTTTCTTTGCAGAATCTTGTCCATTCACGGAAAAACCTACTAATTGACCTGCTTCCACTTCATTGGGAGTAATAATATCTATCAAAGGATAAAGTTCATTTGGTAAATTTGACTGAGCGGGTGCAGGGTCGAAAATTACGGTTACTCCTGCTGCTTTTGCTGCTTGTGCTGCTGCAATCACCGTAGATATCGGAATTTCTAGTTGTAAAAGAAGTACTGTTGCTGTCTGCAACAAACGCGACATTCTAGTTACATCTTCTTGGTTAACGCATCCATTTGCGCCTGGAATCACAACAATTTGATTTTGAGTTGCATTGTCAATGATGATGATCGCAACACCAGAACTAACAGTTTCATCTATCAATACATTTTCAGTTTGTACACCAGCAGCTTGCAAACTATCAACAAGTTCAGCACTAAAACTTTGTGCGCCTACACGTCCCACCATTTGTGTAGGAATTCCCAATCGTGCTAACGCTACTGCTTGATTTGCGCCTTTTCCCCCAGGAACTTTAAAAAAATCGTATCCCAGCAGTGTTTCACCAGGGAGTGGTAATCGAGGTGCAGTCCCCACCAAATCCATATTGATACTACCGAAGACGATCGCTGTCATAAGTCTTTAGCTAAAATCAGATTTGTTTAAGTCTGTCTATAGTCTAGTAATTCGATGTTATTCTGCTTAATCTTTAATGACGAGAGGCTGATAGTGAAAAATCGTCTAATGTTGGAAAACTTGTAATAAGTGCGATCGCATCTCACCTTATTAGGAATTTGATAATATTAACAAAGTGGGCGATCGCACCTCTGGAACAGATTTTGCAAAAACACTATGGCAAAGCGTAAAAAAAGCAATCTTCAATGGATTAAAGAAACGCTTGAACTAAAACCCGATCATCACTGGAACTCTCCATCAGGCTACAAGATTTTTGTTGCAGGTAGGGGAGCTGTTCGCTTCAATGTTCCCCAGAGTTGGGTTTTTGAGCCACAAGAAAAATCGTTCAAGTTCCTGGATAAACAACCACCCAACGATGATTGCTGCTTAGAAGTCTCTTTTAATCACCTTCCACCCAACGATTGGAGTCTGTTTCCACTCAAACCCACTTTAAAGAAAGTCATAGACAATGACGAACGCAACGTCATTGAGAAGGGAGAAATTGTTACTGTCAAGCGCCAAACTGCCAGAATTATGTGGGCAGAAATTAAGTTTATCGACACCCAGGAAGAACCACGAGAAGCTTTTTCGCGGACTTGCATTGGTTTAGGGTCAAATGTGCAGTGCTTGATTACATTCGATTATTGGGTAGATCAAGCAGAACAGCTAATACCCATTTGGGATGAAGTGATGCATAGTCTCACGCTGGGGTTGTATATCCGCGATCCAAGAACTGGTTTAGCTTTTCCAGATTAAATCATACCCTTGTAGAGACGCGAAATTTCGCATCTCTACATTTTTACATCTTTCCTTGAAAGACTTGTTTAGCTGGGCCTGTCATATAAATTCGTTGATCAATTTCTGACCAAGCAATTTGCAAACAACCTCCAGGTAATTCTACAGTCGCAGTGCGATCGCATTTTCCTGTTAGTACTCCCGCGACTAAAGCAGCACAAGCACCTGTACCACAAGCTAAAGTAATTCCAGCCCCACGTTCCCAAACTCGCATTTTCAGGTAATCTGGGCGAACAACTTGAATAAATTCAGTATTTGTCCGTTGGGGAAAAACTGGGTGATGTTCAAACTGCGGGCCAATATTATCTAAGGGAATTGCTGCTACATCTTCAACAAAAGTTATGCAATGGGGATTACCCATGCTGACACAGGTGACATCCCAAGTTTTTCCTGCTACTTCCAAGGGTTGGTTAATAACTTTCTCGTCAGCAGAACATAAAATAGTAGGAATCTCGCCAGCAAGTAATCTGGGAATACCCATGTCAACTTTTACTTGTCCGTCGGACATCAATTCGGGTGTAATTATACCAGCAAGGGTATGAATCCGATATTGATTACTCTGACGTGACTCGCCTTCTAATTCAGCCAAAAATGCAGCTAAACAACGAATACCATTACCACACATTTCGGGTTCGGAACCATCGGAATTAAAAATCCGCATGGTGTAATCAGTACCATCCTCACTTAGTAAAGCAAAAATTACACCATCTGCACCAATACCAAAATGGCGATCGCACAACTGTACTGCTTGTGATGGAGTGATTGCGGGCTGTGAGTCAGAGCGATTATCTATCAAAATGAAATCGTTACCCAAACCGTGATACTTAGTAAATTCTATTGCCATTCCCAAAATCCATAAACTATATTTGTGTTTTGTCATTAGTTATTTGTGTTTTGTCATTTGCTAATGACAAAACACAAATAACTAATAACTAATGACTATGATTACCGAATTTGATACTTCTTTACCCAGCACTCGCCAATTACAAAACCTGATTAAACAAGCACTAACAACTGAGATTAAATTGCTGACGGGTGATATATTGACTGGAAGAGTAATGTGGCAAGACCAATATAGTGTGTGTCTTGTGGATGATACTAGTCAACAGGTGATGATTTGGAAACAGGCGATCGCTTATTTGAAGCCTTTGAGTAATTAGGAAATATAAATCTATTCCGCAGGAACGGGAACTGGCGACTCGCCTCGTAGTCTCTTGCTGCGCTGGTTTTTAGGGGCTCCTCCTGCCATGCCGTATTCTACACTGCTTTTGCCATATCGAGTCGCAACTGCCATTAGCATGTGTTCGGCCATATCTCCCAACTCGCACTCTGTTTCTAGCATTTCACGATATAACTTATCCAAGTTGGAAAGGGCGCTGTTGTATACATTTTCTTTGGCTCGCATCCTTTCTATTAAAGTTGAGAAAGCAGATAGGGTAAGTCCATTGCCTAAATCTATATTTGGATCAATTGAATCGATACCAGCTGCACGACGCACTGCTCTTTCTAGCACCTTGGAAGTTCTTTTTTGACGAGCCATAATATAAACCCTGTAATACGGTACGCTTAACATTCTTTAGCTTAAAAAAATTCCGTATTGATCAGCCTGAGAGTATTCCACTAAATCTGCAATAGCTTTTGCTACCACAAAGATATCTGTGATGAGTGCGTGTTTTATCGAAATGAGAAAGCAAAAAGGCATTTTGAGTGCGTGTTTTACCGAAATGAGAAAGCAAAAAGGCATTTTGAGTGCGTGTTTTACCGAAATGAGAAAGCAAAAAGGTATTTTGAGTGCGTGTTTTACCGAAATGAGAAAGCAAAAAGATATTTTGAGTGCGTGTTTTACCGAAATGAGAAAGCAAAAAGGTATTTTGAGTGCGTGTTTTACCGAAATGAGAAAGCAAAAAGGTATTTTGAGAAGGTGAAATGGCATTTTGAGAACTTAAAATGGCTTTTTGCTTACTAACTTCTCACCAGTGGTTTGCAGCTGATAAGATTCTTAGGGATACCTGTAAGCGTTTTGGGTTGGTTGGTGTCAGTACACACTCTTTTAAGAGGACGGTATTAACAATGATGTCTTCTGCTGGTGTTCCCTTACGGCATATCCAAGAAATCAGTAAACACAATGACCTGGGAACTTTGCAGCGCTATTTGGAAGTTACCCCAGAGCAAAGGAAGAAGGCTGTAGAGGTGATTGGATTTTAAGGGGCAAATTCAAATGAGCAACCAGGGTGATAATAATTCAGGTGGATTTTTTCAACGTTTAAAGAGTTGGAGCGAGATAGGAACTGCGGTTATTGGTTTTGTTGTTACCTTAATTGGATTTATTAAGTTAGCATCTGGCGATACCGGATTTATTACTCAAGTGTTGATTATTTTCGGCATTGTCGTCTTGTTACTGTTTTGTGGTTATGTCTATTTCTACTGGAAGCCAAACCTCATATCGCGGCGAGTAGCCCTCGCTGGTATGTTTGCCATTCCTATCTTGAGTATTGCTAGTTTTTATATATGGCAACATCTCCCAACTAAAGACATTATTGTTCTGTTGGCTGATTTTGAAAATTCTAATGAACAGAAAGACTATAGGGTTACTAAAAATATCTTTGATAAGCTAGAGGATGCTACCCGAAGTTACTCAGATATAAAAATACAACGTTTAAATCAAATTGTTACATCCCAAAAGGATGCTCGTAAGGAAGCAGGAAAACGTAAAGCAACTATTGTCATTTGGGGAGACTACGGGAAAACAGCTACGACTGTACAGTTAAGCTCACACTTTGAGGTCTTACGTCCTCCAGAGTATTTACCCAAAATCGAAGGGTTAGAGCAGACTGCTGCTGTTTCTGAGCTAAATAGCTTCAAGATGCAAACCAGTCTCTCGAATAGAATGGTTTATCTAAGCCTTTTTACTGTAGGATTAACTCGCTATACGGTTAGTGATTGGAACAAGGCTATTACCAGCTTCAGTGACGCCCTAAAACACGTTGAAGCTCCTATTAAGGAGTTGGATCAAAGCATAGTATATTTTTACCGAGGGTTAGCTTACTATTACAAAAAAGACTACGACCACGCCATTGCTGACTACAACCAAGCCCTGAAACTTGACCCCAACTTTGCCAAAGCTTACTACAATCGAGGGTTAGCTTACTATTACAAAAAAGACTACGACCGCACCATTGCTGACTACAACCAAGCCCTGAAACTTGACCCCTCCAGCGCTGACGCTTACTACAACCGAGGGTTAGCTTACCATTACAAAAAAGACTACGACCGCGCCATTGCTGACTACAACCAAGCCCTGAAACTTGACCCCAACTTTGCCAAAGCTTACTACAATCGAGGGTTAGCTTACTATTACAAAAAAGACTACGACCGCGCCATTGCTGACTACAACCAAGCCCTGAAACTTGACCCCTCCACCGCTGACGCTTACTACAACCGAGGGTTAGCTTACTATTACAAAAAAGACTACGACCGTGCCATTGCTGACTACAACCAAGCCCTGAAACTTGACCCCTCCACCGCTGACGCTTACTACAATCGAGGGTTAGCTTACAAAAATAAGGGCAGTAAAGATAATGCTGTAGTTGACTTCAAGAAAGTTCTGGAATTAAACAATGATGTTAAATTAAGCCAACTTGCCCAAGAACAACTTCAAAAACTCTCCACGAAATAGGGGGAGATCTGGCGAAGACACTGTTGGCGAATTCAGAAACGCCTATATATAGCACTTCTGACTCGATTGCAATACAGTCGGAACCCCACCCCGGCTTTGCTGACGCAAAACCTCCCCTAAGCGCAAGCCTACGGTGTACACAGAAGTCTTATAAAGTTGCCTAGTAGCGTTTTGATCCCCCCTAACCCCCCTTAAAAAAGGGGGAACTAGAATCAAAGTCCCCCTTAAAAAGGGGGATTTAGGGGGATCAGAGGATTTATGTGTACACCGCAGCCCCGCAAGCGCTTAGGGGATTAAGGGGTGGGGTACGTATTGGACACAACCGAGAACTGCTATATTCTAGAGTTCTGTAGTTGGACATCAAAGTTTAAATTACCAAAGTCAATCAATTCGTAATGTTCCCCGTTTCCTCAACAGCTACTTTAAATAAATCAACAAATTCAACCCTGGAATGGTGCGAGATAATGTCCACAACAGGAGGGTGATGTAAAGTATTCCCAAGCTCCACTGATACCAAGCTAATGTAGAGATGATACCAGGGAGGTGTTTGTCTCGTAAACGAACATCGTTAAAGCCTAATCTCAGCAGATTGTTGAGGCTAAAGTCGTAGTAGTTCAGCCAATTCCAATGACGATCGCATAATAATGGCATATAGCGATCGCGAAATACTTCGTATCTGGGAATCACGGGTAAGCGTCCAATGAGTAATCTTAACTGTCGCATACTTCCGTCTTCGGTGAAATAGGAAGTGTCCATTAAGTCGTGATAGCGTCCTTGTTGATATAGCCTTAATAATAAAACTAGTGGTGCGGGAACAATAATGATCACAAGACAGGCGAGTGTCAACCAGGGTTGTTCAGCACTGCGAAGAATCGCTAATAGTCCCAACAATGTTAAGACAGTAAAACTTGTCAACATCCATATACTTTCGTCAACTGTGGGAATAATCGCGCTAGGATACAAACGACGCAGCCGATCTATCAGCCAAAATAATAAGCCAAAATCGGCGATCGCAATAGTTCCGACACCAAAGACTAAGCAAAAATCTGTACCGTAACCAGAAAGCAGTAGTAGTAAACTTAATGTCAGCCAATTCCAAGCTAATAGTAACCATCCACCTAAAAACAACGGTTCGTCAACTACTATCTGTGAACTGAGTTTGGTGTAGGTTTCTAAATCAATATCTGCAAGAGTAAGTAATTCGCTTGTGTTACGAAACGGTTTAATTAATCGGCGATGTGCGATCGCTTCTGCTTGAGTTGGAGAAAAACCCAGGTTAATTAAACTTGTTTGCGAAGCATCATTAATATTGATCGTCACCAAACGACGGGTTAATTGTGCTAGTCGCAGTTGCTGTTTGGTATACTCGATTTGATTTGCATCAGCAATTTGCTGCAACTGGCGGAAATTTTGTCCTAAATTCCGCAAGACGTTTTGATTTCCTTGCAGTGTATTTACAATTAGTTTTTCACCAATTTGACCAGAGTTACCTAAAATTTTGGCTTTATTTGAGTTAAAAGCTAATCCAGAGACATTTAAAAATGCAGTTTTCGCAAAGCTAGCATCACTAAAATCAGCTTGGTTGAGAATGCTAGTACCCCGTAGATTCACGGGTTGATTAAACTGTGCTTCTCGAAAAGTGACTGCTTGCTCAAAAGTCGCTTCTGTTAAAAAGAGAAATTGATTAAAAATAGCTTTAGTAAAGTGTGCGGAGTTAATAAAGCGTACTCCAGAAAAATCTACATTATTTTGCCACTGGACGCGATTAAATTTAGCCAATTGTTTAAAATTGGCTTGGTTAAAATTGGTGATGTCCTCAAAAAAGCTTTCCTGAAAAAATGCGTTTTCTTGAAATTGTGTTTGTTTGAAATTAGCTTTGTCAAAGAATATACTATTTTGCCAGTGACTCTCCCGTCGAAAAATCGCATTGTTAAACCTAGCGGAACGGCTGAAGCGTGTTTCTTGCCAGTTGGCTAATTGGTTAAAAATAGCACCTTGAGCATTTACAGATTGCAGAAAAAATGTATTATTAAATTGGACTGTGCCTGTAAAATTAGTTTTTTCTAAAACCAGCGAACCACGGAAAACACTGATTTCGCTGGATGGTGTTGCTGGAGTTGCTAAAAGCGATCGACAGTCTTTGGAACTTGGTAAAGCAACACTTAGTGATTGTAAGCAAACTACCCGTAGACGTTCGAGTTGTTCTTGTTCAGCAGGTGTAAAAATTGGGGCGATCGCCTGCGCGTAAAGAGGAGTTCTTAAACCCAAGTCACTACCAATAAAATCGCCTTGAATCAAAGAATTACTCAAATCTAATCCCAAGGGTTTAGAACCTGTTTTTTGTAATTCTTTTCGCAGCAGTTGGTAAAAAGCATCACGAAAAGCTGCGTTATCTGGTCGCAAATCAATCACCATCTGTCGTAAATCTACTGTTAAATTACCTTCGCGGACAGTGGATGTATGTAATCTTTCCTGCAACAGTTCTAAAGTTAGGGGTGTGCGTTCTGCTTGTGCAAAAGCGGATAAAGGTAATAAAAATAACAGCAGCGTTAACAGACTAATCAAAGCAATACAAAATTTAGTAATGTTTCCTCCTTTGCAAAAAGGAATTAATAAAAATTTATACACAATATCTACGAATTACGATTCATTACCTGTGAACAGAACAATTTTAGATGACATTTGCCATAACAAGATCTCCCAATACTGCTCGGTTAAGGATTTGTCGTCGTAATTTTGGGCATGTAGAGACGTTGCACTGCAACGTCTCTACAGGTTTTAAATGTCAATCGATTTGTCTTATCCGAGCAGTATTGCAAGATCTCCGACTTCACAGAAGAAGTCGGAGATCTTGGGAGCATCCCAATTTTTTCAATAGACCTCTTGCAAAAGTCGAATGAACCCCCCTCAATCCCCCCGTTCACGGGGGGAAGATTTAGTTCCCTCCCCGTAAACGCTTAGGGTTAGGGTGGGGTAAAAATATTTTTGCAAGAGGTCTAATATACGTTTAAACCTTTAGCTAATAACACAAGTTGTCTTCATGTGACCACAACTTCACTTGCTGTCTCAATTCTTCCATATCTAAATGCTCACTTGCAAAAGCTTTTCGTAAAAGTGGATGGGGAATAAACTTGTCATACTTTTGAATTTCTGGCGCTTCTGCATCACTCAATAAATTCTCAGCCGTAATTCTTTGTTCGCATAGAGAAATAATTTCTGGATATAGAGACTTAACTTTTGTTTTGTCTAATTTAATAATCAAATAATACGGATTCACTCCACCAATACTTTTAATTCCTAGAGATTCGCGACAGAACATATTCAGCAATCTTTCTAAAGTTCGGTAAGCGATCGTACCCATCCAAGGAAAAATGCAACACTTATCTTTAGCCAAGAGTAAAATATTTTTTTGCTCTAATCCAGAATTGCGTGTGAGTTCGCGAACCAATCTTAAACGTTGAATCGCATTAGTTTGTAAATAAGGGTATTCAATATCTTCAACTAAAACTTGTCGCATTCGTTGGAGAATGCGTGTATGAATCGTACCACTACCACCCCGCCAAAAAATACTTGCTTGTCCTTCAACCTGTTTGACTAAAATAATCTTCTTTTTAAAATCAACTTCTACAACTTCCCAAGTTCTCCCAGCCAAAGCAAACTGATTACCTACAGGTGGTGGCATAGATATACTACCAATTTCTGTAGATCCTTGCTTCACAGAAAATTCTTCATTATCTGGGAAGACAGCATAAAATTGAAACTTACCCACCACCCTTTCACCAGTCAAACCTAAAATAAGTTTACCTTGCTCAGTTAATTGCAGATGATTGATATCAATTAAATAGCGCAATAATAATTTCAAATCATCTTTAGAGACAGCAGCAAACACAGGTAAGCCCAAAACTTTTTGAGCCAAAACAGTTGGCGAAATTTCGCCAATTGCCACTAAAATACTCATAGTTTGATGATACAACAAACTGAATGGATATCTCAAAGGCTTAATCGGTTCAATCCATTTTTCCTCAAGATAAAGTTGAATAATTGCAATACACTGCAATAATTGCCAAGGAATTTGTTCAGGAAGAGGTGCTTCTGATAATATTTCTTGTTCAGCACAAATAAAGCGCATATCAGCAGCTTCACCTCTTCTACCTGTACGTCCCAAACGTTGTAAAAAACTTGCCACAGAAAGTGGTGCTTCTAACTGAATTACTCGCTCAAGATAACCAATATCTATACCTAATTCTAAAGTTAAAGTCGCAGCAGTCACCGCAGGTTGATTTGATTCCCGCATCGCACTTTCTGCAATTTGTCGCAAGCGAGCAGATATACTGCCATGATGTACATGATATATATCTATTTCTCCTTGCTGAGTCGCAATTTTTCGTAAAGTTCCAATCACCGCTTCAGTTTGCGATTTATTGTTAGCAAAAATCAAACATTTACGATTCTTACTCAAATTAAAAAGATATTTATCATAACTACTCCCTGCTTCTATTGATTCATCCTCATTACTAACAAAAAAATGTTCAATAGCTAACTTAACTTGTCTATTTATCCCTTCAATACTTGGCGTAATCACTAATTTTTGACTTCCAGAAGATAACCACTCCTCAGCCAATGCATAATCACCAAGAGTAGCCGACAAACCAATTCTTCGGGGTTGCTTTTGGGTCAAATCTTGTAACCGAGCCAATTGACAAAGAATCTGACAACCCCTTTCCGTACCCATAAAAGCGTGAATTTCATCAATGACAACAAATCGTAAGTCACCAAACAAACGCATCAGATCATGATATTTATTAATTAATAAACTTTCCAAAGATTCCGGTGTAATTTGTAAAATACCTAGAGGCTTTTTGAGTAGTTGCTTTTTATGACTTTGAGAAACATCACCGTGCCAATACCAAACAGGAATATCTGCTTCTTTGAGTAAGCCATTCAAACGTTCAAATTGATCATTAATTAAAGCTTTAATTGGACCAATATATAATGCACCAATTGTACTAGATGGATTTTCATGTAATAAAGTTAAAACTGGCAAAAATGCTGCTTCTGTTTTTCCAGCAGCTGTAGCAGCAGCAATTAATAAATGAGCATCCGTATCAAAAATCGCTTGACATGCTGCTATTTGAACCGGACGTAATTCCGTCCAGTTGTGATTGTAAATGTATTCTTGGATAAAGGGTGCAAGCCGGGAAAATATGTGTAGATTTTCCTCATCTATGTGTATTTGCTTTGACATTGATAAAATTTTTCAGACTCAAAATTTCTATCAATAATAATGGGGGGACGAGACATCCGCCCCACTCATTAATAAAGCTTATTCAGCTTTCGACACTTACCGAGGACAATTAATACTAGAATCTAACTGTGCTTTTGCAGATTTAACTTTTGCGGCTGCTTGCTGAACAGAAGTTGCAGCAGAAGCAAGAGTTTGTCTGTTAGAAAGACGATTAACCGTTTTGTCAAGATTATTGTAGGCTTGATTAAGATCGTCTATTCTGGCTTCCTTCACCCTTTTTGCTGATTCCCTAACATTTGCGATCGCCTGATCAACTGCTCTATCAGCTCCTCTAAGATCTCCGACTGTGGAAGCGGGAGTTAAATTTGACATTTGGTTAACAGCCTGTTCCAATTTAGCTAAATTTCCACAAAATTCAGCAGTCGCATTCTGAGTAGAAGTTGGCTGACAAGCTATCAATGTCAACAAAGGAAAAGCCACCAAGACAGTAATTGCTTTTTTCATGTTTAGTATCTCATCACTTTTTGATTACCTAAATTATTCGTTTAGGTAGTTTTGATAGACATGGAGTTCTGCAATTCAAAAGCGAAATAACATGATGTTACAAGGGTATTTAATTTACCCTATGTGGAAGAAGCAATTTACCTCAATCTTGTTTGATTATCTTTAAACAATATCCTAAAAAAAATTAAATTCCTATTATGAACAATCAATCATCTTCTTTGCTAGTTAAAGATATCGGCGAACAAGGACTTTTACAAATTTTGCAGCGTTTTTGTCCCGCAGAAATTATTGGGGACGATGCAGCAGTTATTGCTACTGAACCAGAGCAATTTGTGGTAGTTACTACCGATGTTTTAGTTGATAAAATTCACTTTAGTGAGATTACGACTTCCGCAGAAGATGTGGGTTGGCGCGCTGCTGCTGCTAATTTATCAGATCTTGCAGCAATGGGTGCTTCGACCTTGGGAATTACTGTTGGATTGGGATTACCTGGCGATGTTTCTGTGAGTTGGGTAGAACAAATGTATACAGGTATGACACAATGCTTGCAACAATACAATACTCCGATTCTGGGTGGTGATGTCGTGCGATCGCCAGTAATTACCGTAGCGATTACTGCTTTTGGACAAGCTTATCCCCAACGAATTATCCGTCGCAACCAAGCTCAAGTTGGAGATGCAATTGTTGTTACTGGTGTTCACGGTGCGTCCCAGGCTGGCTTAGAATTGCTCTTGCACCCCGAAAAGGCAAAAAACCTCAGCCAAGAGGAAACAAAGGCTTTAATCCGCACTCACCAACGTCCAAAACCACGATTAGATGTCTTACCCATCCTTTGGCAAATTTTTGATTCTTCCTACACCCCTATACCCCCACACACGCCAGGTGCTACAACGGGGGGAACCCCCGCAACGCACTGGCTCCCTTACACCCCTATTTCCCACTTCCCGGTATCCGGTATGGATAGCAGCGACGGTTTAGCAGATGCAGTAGTACAAATTTGCCGTGCTAGTAAAGTTGGTGCTGTTATAGAACGTACACAAATACCTATTCCACAAGTATTTGATCACTGGCTGACCAAAGAACAAGCTCTACAGTATAGTCTCTACGGTGGGGAAGATTTTGAATTAGTCTTGTGTTTACCCAAACAGCCAGCAGATAAATTAGTACAAATACTTGGTCAAGGTGCTGCTGTTGTCGGAGAAATTATAGACGGCTCAACTGTAGTACTAAAAGACCAAAAAAAAGAATTCCCCGACCAAGTTTTGACTCTCAATCAGGGATTTCAGCATTTTGGTCAATAGTATAGCCGTAGCCATTTTTGTTAGGACGTTAACATTTGATAGACGCAATGAGAACTCTTATAGTCTATGTCCTAATCTTGATGGCTATAGCTATAAAAACTCTCAACTATGGACTATTGACTATTGACTGTGTATTTAGTATAATCACTTCCACTTCACAGCGACTAATTCTGCTAGGTCGAGAACGCGTTGGCTGTAACCCCATTCGTTGTCGTACCATGCCATGACTTTCACCATGTCACCCCCCATAACCAGTGTCAGGCTGGCATCAATAATGGAAGAAGCATCAGTACCTTGATAGTCAGAGGACACCAGTTGTAGTTCGCTGTAGTCCAAAATACCTTTCAGGTCGTTTTCAGAGGCACTTTTGAAGGCTGCGTTGACTTCTTCAGTAATAGTTGACCTCTCGACTTGTACCACAAAATCCACCATTGAAACATTGGGGGTAGGTACGCGCAATGCTACACCATTTAGTTTGCCTTTGAGATCTGGCAGTACCAACGCTACAGCTTTTGCTGCACCAGTGGAAGTAGGCACAATGTTAATAGCCGCAGCACGCGCACGACGTACATCACGGTGAGAAGCGTCTAGCAAGCGCTGATCACCTGTGTAGCTGTGGGTGGTGGTCATTGTACCTTTGATGATGCCAAATTTCTCATGTAGCACTTTGGCAACGGGAGCCAAGCAGTTGGTGGTACAGCTGGCGTTACTGATGATGTGGTGTTTGTCGTGATCGTAATCGTGATGGTTTACGCCGATGACGAAAGTACCATCTTCATTTTTACCAGGAGCGGTGATTAGAACCTTCTTGGCTCCAGCATTCACATGCTTCATTGCCCCTTCTTTGGCGGTAAATACCCCTGTAGCTTCGATAATTAGGTCAATTTCCCACTCTTTCCAGGGCAAGTTTTCTGGGTTGCGATCAGATACACATTTTACGGTCTTGCCGTTGGCGATAATCGAGTTATCATCAGCAGTAATGTCAGCATTTTTTAATTTCCCTAGCATCGAGTCATACTTAAGCAGGTGAGCGTTGGTTCTTGGATCTGAGGTGTCATTAATAGCAATCAAGTCAATATTGCTATTCTCTCTACCTAACCAACAGCGCATAAAGTTACGACCGATGCGCCCGAAACCGTTGATAGCAACTCTAATCACAGCGTCTTGCCCTCTGTTATATATGCCTAATTAAATCTTATGGTTGACCCCGATCATATCGCAAAGGGGGGAGTATATATAACTATAAAATGCGAGATCCCAAAAAAATTTTTAATTTTTTTTTAATTAAGGCTGAGGAGGATCGGTGATCGGGGATTGGTGATCGGGCATGAATCAGTTAACAGTTTAATTTGATAACTGATAACTGATAACTTGTCCCCTGCTTCAACCATAGAGATTATGTGTAGCTATGTAACTTCGGACTGATTCCGGGACTAGGTAACGAATCGATTGGCGATCGCGACATAATTTACGAATCATACTTGAAGAGACTCCAACCAAAGGAGTATGCAATAAGCGCCAATTTATGTTAGAACACTGCTTTGCCAGTTTTTGCTCCACCTGCTTGCAGATTAAATCAGTTTGAGTTATACATTCACTACCAACAGACCGGGGTGCGATTAACCAATCACATAATTGTGCTAATTCCTGTCCGCGATACCACTGAGGTAAACTCCAGAAGGTATCTAGCCCAACAATCCAATACCAATGAGTATTGGGATAAAAAGTGGATAAATCAATCAGGGTATTGATGGCATAAGAAGTACCAGATTGCAATTGCTCAATCGGTGAAACAGCAAATGCTGAATTGTCTGTTATCGCTGCTTGCAGCATTGCTAAACGATGTGGAAACGAAGTCGCTTTTTTATGAGGAGGATCTGCTGATAGCACCCAAATAATCTGTTCTAGGGGTACTTGATTGAGAGCTGTTTCGGCTACGATAAGATGTCCCCAATGAACAGGATCAAACGTGCCACCAAAAATTGCGATTTGTTGCATCTACTCTCTTGAATTTTGCTTGAGTCGATATCAAAGTAATTAACCATCAGCCTACTATTGTAGCCAATTTCAGAAATAAAACCAAAATTATGTGTTTGAAAATACAGTTGTATATTTCCCGAAAGTGCAGAAATTTGCAGAATAAACATAATATTAGTTCATGAACAGAAAAACCACTAACGAGGTTAAAATCATCCTGAAGTAATGTCATCTGAACATCAAAATCAACTAATCATGAGTATGAGATTTATATAGAGGTAGTATCTTTAAAAAACAAAATCCTGTTATGATACGCGTGTTATTTGTGATTATGGTGTGGTGTGGTGTTAGAGGAGTAATCGATGAAAAATACTGTAGACTTTAGCGGTAGACCATTTCATTTTATTGGGATTGGTGGTATAGGTATGTCTGCTTTGGCATACGTGCTAGCAAAACGACAATTGCCAGTTTCTGGCTCGGATCTTCGCCCAAATCATATAACTTGTAAATTGGAATCTATCGGTGCTCATATTTTTGCCAAGCAAGAAGCAAGCAATTTAGAATTCTTTCGTCCAAAAGAGAATGAAAATCAAGTAGTCTTAAATACTCAAAATCATGTGTCAACTGATAAAGTGGCACAACTACCACAAGTAATTTGTTCAACAGCAATAAATACTAATAATCTGGAATATAAAGCAGCATTAGAATTAGGCTGCCCAATTTTCCATCGTTCAGATGTATTGGCAAATCTAATTTCTGAATATGACAGCATTGCCGTTGCTGGAACTCATGGCAAAACCACCACTAGTAGCATGATTGGATATATGTTACTGGAAGCGGGTCTTGACCCCACAATTTTAATTGGTGGTGAAGTTGATGCTTGGGAAGGTAACGCTAGATTAGGGCAAAGTAGCTATTTAGTAGCAGAAGCAGATGAATCAGATGGTTCATTAGTCAAACATGCCCCAAAAATCGGTGTAATCACGAATATTGAACTAGACCATCCTGATCACTACGACAATTTAGAAGAAGTAGTGGAGATTTTTCATACCTTTGCTAAAAGTTGTCAGACTCTAGTGGCTAGTATTGATTGTGCAACGGTGCGCGATCGCTTTCAACCAACAATTAGTTATAGCTTATATTCAGACACAGGTGCAGATTATACCGTTACAAATATAGATTATCGTGCAGATGGCACCACCGCTTTAGTTTGGGAGCGGGGCAAAGCCTTGGGTGTGTTAAAGTTACGTTTGCTCAGTCGCCACAACCTCAGCAATGCTCTAGCAGCAGTGGCCGTTGGTCGCATTTTGGGATTAGAATTTGGTGAAATTGCCAAGGGTCTTGCAACTTTTGAAGGTGCAAGACGCCGCTTTGAATTTCGAGGTGAAGCTCATGGTATCACATTTATTGATGACTATGCTCACCATCCCAGCGAAATTCGGGCAACTTTGGCAGCTGCACGTCTGCAAGCAAGACCAGGACAAAGAGTAGTCGCCATCTTCCAACCCCATCGTTACAGCCGTACACTGGCATTTTTAGAAGAATTTGCCGAATCTTTTACCCATGCTGATGTAGTTATACTCACTGACATTTACAGCGCCGGGGAACTCAACTTAGGACAGGTAAGCGGTGAACAACTAGCACAGGAAGTTGCCAAGCATCATCCGCAAGTTAAGTATCAAGCAAACCTCAGTTCTATGTGTGATTTCTTACAGCAAACACTACGTTCTGGAGACTTAGCGTTGTTTTTAGGAGCTGGAAATTTAAATCAGGTAATTCCGGAGGTAATTGCTACACTTCGTCAGCCAGCTACAGCAACATCCTAAAAGTTTCACAAACTAGTTTTCTGGCATAGTGTCAGTTTTGTAAATTTCTTTTATTGCATCAAAAAATAACCGTGTTCATACGGTGGATAAACATCAAAATAAAACAGATTCTGGTAAATATGGCAATTTCCCAGGCAGCTGTAGATGTCTGCACAAATTCTGGTGTGACTGTAAATAAACAACAAACGACTAATTCCGATCTTAAGGAAATTCCCTTACTTGGTACTGACTGCGCGATCAAACCACAAGTTCTTCTGTCAGCATATACCTCTTACAGAGTAGGAGGGCCAGCAGAATGGTATGTTGCTCCACGTAACATCGAAGCAATGTACGCTAGTTTAAGGTATGCAAAAGAGGAAGGTTTACGAGTAACAGTACTGGGAGCAGGTTCTAACTTGCTAGTGAGCGATCGCGGAATTCCAGGCTTAGTAATCGCTACTCGTCGCCTTCGTCAAACTCATTTTGACTCAGAAACAGGTCTATTAACCGTAGCTGCTGGGGAACCTATTCCCAGTTTGGCAATGGCAGTCGCAGAGCAAGGATGGCAGGGCTTAGAATGGTCTGTAGGTATCCCTGGAACCGTTGGTGGTGCTGTGGTGATGAATGCAGGAGCGCATAATAGCTGTATTGCAGATATCTTAGTCAGCGCTCAAGTACTTTCACCGGATGGCACTATAGAAACCCTTACCAGTGAGCAATTGGGTTATAGCTATCGTACTTCTATTTTACAAGGAAGCAATCGCATTGTTACCCAAGCCACATTCCGAATGCAACCCGGTGCTGACCCCACTGTTGTAATTGCAACTACCAAGCAACACAAACAACACCGACTGACAACGCAACCCTACGACAAACCTAGTTGCGGTAGTGTCTTCCGCAACCCCAAGCCCTATTCCGCAGGCTGGTTAATTGAACAAACTGGTTTAAAAGGCTTCCAGATTGGTAACGCACAGGTAGCACAACGCCACGCTAATTTTATCGTCAACTGCGGCGGTGCGAGTGCCTGGGATATTTTTAATCTCATTCGTCATGTGCAGTATCAAGTACAGGATCACTGGTCAATTTTATTAGAACCAGAAGTCAAGATGTTGGGAGAATTCCCAGCAGTTTGTTGATTTGATAGTTGTGATTTATAGTCATGACCGTAAGCGTCAGCTTCTTGCTGGCGCTTTTGGTTGGTAGTAGAAGGCTTATGATTTAGGATTGCTATAGTTTCTACAATCAGAGCAAAGCCAGTGCTTGAGATTAGACCAATCCAGCGACATCAAATCGAACAAGCCAAGCAAATCGTTATGGGAGTTTCCCTAGAAATTTGGCAAGGTGTACTGACCGAAGCAGATTTTAGGCGAATTGATTCCATGTCTGATATCGAGAATGTGCAGTCACATTATTTTGACAATTGTGGTACGTTTTTGGTCTTGGTTAATGATGAACAAGTTGTAGGTACTGGAGCAATTCGACGACTCGATAATGAGATCTGTGAACTCAAGCGAATGTGGTTTCTCAAAGAGTATCGAGGACAGGGGTTAGGCTGGAAAATGGCTCAAACACTCTTCGATTTTGCACAGCAAGCAGGGTATCGCAAAGTAAGACTTGACCTAGCTAACGAAGAGCGACAACCACAAGCACTCAAACTTTACAGAAAACTTGGTTTTTACTCGATTGAACGGTATAACGATAGTTCATGCACTGTGTTCATGGAGAAAGTTTTATAAGAAAACAGTATAGATAAGCACTTAAGTGCTTACTACGAACTGTAACTATCTATCTGCATGAATATAGTCCACAAAATAAAATTTAGGACTAAGCCAGAATTTTAACCAAGCATAAGCTGTAAGTCCAAGTAGGGCTATGATCACAAGAGGTAAGCCAAGCTGAACTCGAAGTGCATCGGGAAGAACAGCAACTCCAGCAACAGTAATCGCAAAGTATGCTAAAAGTGCTGCTTGCAAACGTTGCACAGCTTTCAGCGCACTTCGACAGCTACTACAATGCTGCGTGTGTTGTTTGTAACGATCCAAAACTTGTTCGCGATTTTCATTGATATTCCTGATTTCGGGAACACTTATTCCCACTTCACTCCAGGGTAACTGTCCATGACAATATTTATCAAACCAATTCCTATACTCAATCACTAAACGGTCGGCACTTGCAGGTAGTTTATAGGCAGTTTTCCAACTTTGTGACGATTCTGTCTGTTGGAGAAAATACTCTTGCTGTTGTAGAAGCACCATATCTCCATCAAGAACTTCATTACGTTCGCTAATATGATCCCACCAACGGGGTATGAGACGATGAACTGTTTTGGCAAAGTTACGAGGAAACTGAGCGACAATCCGAGATTTACCTGGGGACACTGGTACACAATATGTGACGAGTCCAATCTGCTTTCCAGCATCGCCAAATTTAATAGCATACTCCAACCGACAAGGTGCTTCAAAAGTAATTGTTGTTTGAAAGCGTCCGATAGTTGCTGCTTCAATCAAATTTGCTGTTGATTGCAGAATTTCAATTGGTATGGGTTTTGCTTGTGCGCGATCGCCCTGCACCCCATGATGAGCAAAAGGAACATGACTAGGATCTGCGACGTTTTCAACTAGGATTTCCCAGTCATATTCCAAGTCACGTACAAAAGAAGACCAAACAAAACCTTTGCTTGCATCAACTTGCGGTGACAGAGGTAAAGCTGTAGTTGCTGCTAGATCTGCTGATTTAGCATCAGCCCACACCCAAAGTAGATCCTGTGCTTGACGAACTGGTAAGCTAACTGCACACAGGTTTTCTTTATTCTTACTCACAAGTTCTGAATTTTCCGCTTGGGGAATATGAGTGCAAATTCCTTGCTGATCAAATTGCCATCCATGATAGCTACACATCAAATTACCCGTTTTGTCGTCAATACGTCCCTCACTTAAGGGTGCAAGGCGATGGGGACATTGATCTAAAAACACGCGATAAGTCTCAGTTGACTTAGGTTTCCAAATGACCAAGCGCAGTCCCAAAAGTGTAACTGGTGTTGGTCTTTTGGGGTTTAGGTCTTCAACAGGTGAAAGGGGATACCACTGCTGAAAAAAGTTGAATTCTGATTGCATTATGTAGTCTCTAAATATAAGTGTTCCAACGAACATGATATAAACACATCACAACTCAATTCAATCATCATGACGACAACCTCAAAAACCTCTTGCAACAACGAGCAGAAAAAAATGGCCGTTCCCCAGAAGAAAAAGTCAAATAAATTCTCCGTCTTGCTTTAACAGAAAATGAAAAACTATCAAAGAAGTCCGGGAGCGTGAGAACCCCTATCTTTTAAGGAGGGGATGAAACGCGACTCGCACGGCTTTAGCCGTTTGTTTCTCTTTTTCTGGAAACTTCCTACAAAATAGAGTATAAT
>JAESGT010000086.1_pt1 | contig 29901 bp, 22 predicted proteins | sample 9266261 | NCBI WGS metagenome assembly JAESGT01 (sample SAMN15741584, study PRJNA653494) | algae metagenome | isolation source: Pelatocladus maniniholoensis HA4357-MV3 and co-occurring heterotrophs from... | place: USA: Maniniholo cave near Haena, Hawaii | collected 2009-07-28 | reverse complement strand
CTAGGAGTTATCCAGATTTAGCAAAAGCGATTGAAATTGCTTTTAACCAAGTCTGTTTAAATGATATTCATAATTGGTTTACCCATTGTTGTTACTGTACTTCACTAGATTAAGAAACGCTATAGCATTGGTAGATATTTTACAAGCTAGAACACCTATGAGTTCAATTGGCGCTTTTCTAATCTGTTTTCTAAATGCATTAATACTTTTAATAAAATCTTTAACGTTGGTTAATCCTTGATTGGCAAATGGTTTTAAATCTGATGGAATAATTAGATAATCTGCGGCTATCAAGGCAATTTTGGCATACAAATTTAAAGAAGGTGGAGTATCAATCAACACAACATCATATTCATTTTTTACTTCCTCTAGTTTGTCAATTAGTATTAATCTGCTATACTCAAGTGCGTTCAATTCTGTTTCTTGTCTTATTAAATCAATGTGTGCAGGCACAACATTAATTTCAGGATTGCTAAAATTGGATTTTCTAGCAACTTCTGCGATAGAATAAAAGTCTTCTGATGATAATACATGAAAAATATTAGAATCTTTTATATCATCAAATTCTTCATCGTCAAATTTAACTAAACCAGTAGCAAATGTAGTGTTAGCTTGACTATCTAGATCAATTACTAGGACTCTTTTACCTCTTTTCCTGATAGCAGCTGCTAAATTAACTACGGTAGTTGTCTTACCTACACCACCTTTGTTATGGTAAACCGCAATTATTTTCATTGAATGTTGCTCCTTGATTGTCATTGAAATATTATTGGAAATAACTGAAGCTTTAAAGTTATTTAAAATATCTTTGTTATTCAAATTTTCTCTACCAATTAATTTTTTAATTTCTTCTATTTTTGTATTTATTTCTTTTCCCGAACAGGAAAAAACTAACTGAATATCATATAGTAATTTTTGATAAACTCTGATTTCTTTGCCATTGGTTAACAAACCATATTGCACATTCAAGCTTGTTAAATAATGCCTGAGTCTGGGAACGTGATTATTTAAGTTCTGTTTAGGATGCTTGGCCTCCATAACCACACTTAGTGGTGAGTTAGCATCTATAACGAAGGGAAGGGCTTGTGCAGCAAATGCTAGGAAGTCTAAGCGTATGCTACCAAGTGCAACCTCTTGATGCCAGGTGTCTGGAGTATAACCAAGCTGTGGTAGCAAATATTGCACTATGAGTTTGCTTTCAACTTCGCTTTCGTTACGGCACAGATCAGGATCAAAAGGCAAATTATTTACCTCTAAAAAATTTAGTTCGTTGTAAAATACACACGTTTGATTATGCCATACTATTACTGATTTAGTTTTAGTATAAATATTATTTAAGTAATTGTAAAACAATGAGATATATAATTAGAAAATTTTGCTAATACATATTCTGAAGATATACATATTATTTAGTTAGATAATGGCGCTTAGGGTAAACGCATCTAATTTCTGAAATGACTTATCCGTAAGCCTTTAAAGCAACTAAAAAGTCTCAAAACGTTAGCGTGTTTGCAGCAGGGTAAAAATTTTATGCAAACCCCAACGGTTATGTTAGAAAAATCTAGAATTTTTCCGAAAAAGTGCAGCAGAAAATCTCACAAGTCGTAATTTCATCAAAATCTTTAATTATGATAGGACTTTCGCATGGACTTGGTGTACACCGTAGCCTTGCCAAGGGGGGATGAAATGTAACCAAAGCCAGATCCGGCATTTATGCAGAGAATCAAATGGTGGAGGTCTCACCAGAGCGCCGCCGCAGATTCTTTAATGCCATTGAGGGCGGTGGATATCAAATTAACAAAGCTGTACGCGAACTGTGTGTGTTTGCCCGACAAGATTTGGGCAGTGACCCCCCTTTTTCCAACTTAGATCTCATTAGTTGTCGGAATGTACTGATTTATTTGGACGAAACGTTGCAAAAACGGATACTGCCCATCTTTCATTACAGTCTCAACCCGACTGGCTTTCTGCTGCTAGGGACTTCAGAAAGCGTAGGTAATTATTTGGAGTTGTTTACTCTGATTGACAGAAAGTATAAAATCTATGCCAAGAAGCTAACTGCAACTCGTCCAATTTTTTCGTTCGTTACCAGCAATTATCCGATCGCAAAACTGGACGAACCTAAGCCTCGCAATGAGAATCCATCGAATGAGTTTGATTTAGAGAGAAAAATTGACCAACTGATTTTGAATCGCTACGCCCCAGTGGGTGTGGTGATCAACGACAAAATGGAGGTGCTGCAATTTCGGGGAGAAATCGATCTCTACCTCAAACTTTCACCCGGCAAACCGAGTGTCAATTTATTCCAAATGGTGCGCTCCTTCTTGCTCGTCGAGTTACGCGCTACAATTTATCAGGCACAACGGCAAAAAATTCTAGTTAGAAAGGAAGGGTTACGGATTGAATCGGGCGCTCAATCAAGAATCGTCAATCTTGAGGTGATTCCCTTCCAGCCTGCCACTGGTGAAGAACTCTACTTTCTGGTTTTATTTGAAGAAGCTCTACCCACAGTTAGCAACCTTAGCATGGTAAATCCTGAGAGCCACGAGACGGGAGATTTAGAGCGTGAGATTGTTCGGCTCAAGCAGGAACTCGCAACCGCCAAGCAAGAGCGAGCTGCGACTCAAGAATATCTGCAAGCGCTGATCCAAGAGCAGGAACACATCAATCAAGACCTAAAAGTTGCCAATGAAGAAATCCTCTCTAGTAACGAAGAGTTGCAAAGCACCAATGAGGAGCTAGAAACTGCCAAAGAAGAAATTCAGGCAACCAACGAAGAACTCAACACAACCAATGAAGAACTTCGCTCTCGAAATACAGAATTACACCAAGTTAACAACGATCTCACGAATTTGCTTGCCAGTATCAATATTCCCATTTTGATATTGACTTCGGATTTATGCATTCGACGTTTTACGCCAATGGCGCAGCGGCTTTTCAATTTAATTCCCACCGACGCTGGACGACCACTCAGCGACATCAGAGCGAATCTCGATATTCCTGACTTAGAAACTCTCATTTTGGAGGTACTCGACACACTCAGCATCAAAGAATTAGAAGTCCAAACCCTGGGGGGACATTGGTACAACCTCCGCATCCGTCCTTATCGCACCACAGAAAACCAGATTGACGGTGTAGTGTTGGTGTTAATAGATATTGATGTTCTTAAACGCAATACAGCAAAATTAGAACAAGCCCGCAATTACGCTGAAGCAATTGTGGAGACGGTACAAGTGCCGTTAATCGTGCTTGATGTTGATTTGCGGGTGAACAAAGCCAATCGCTCGTTTTATGAAACATTTCAAGTTTCACCATCAGAAACAGCGCAATCTCTGGTTTTTGAACTAGGGAACGGTCAGTGGAACCTGCCTGGATTACAACAGCTCCTAGAAGATATTCTTGCCAACGATACCAGTATTCAAAAATTGGAGATAGAGCATTGTTTTGAGCGGATTGGGCAAAAAACCATGTTGCTCAATGGTTGGAAAATTATTCAACAGGGAAATGCTCAAATGATTTTGCTGGCGATTGAAGATATCACCGAGCGCAAGCAGTTTGAGTTAGAGCGATCGCAGCTATTAGCACAGGAGCAGTCAGCTCGTCAACAGGCGCAAATCGCCAACCAAGCTAAAGATGAATTCCTGTCAAACCTCTCCCATGAACTTCGTAACCCACTTAATACTATACTGGGTTGGGCGCAACTCTCCCGCACCCGTGATTTCGATTCTTCAGCAGCCACTCGTGCCTGGGAAGTGGTGGAGCGGAGTGCTAGGGTGCAAGCTCAGTTAATTAATGATATGCTGGATGTTTCGCGGATTACGAGTGGAAAGCTTCATTTAAACACTCGTCTCATCGATCTAGTTTCAGTAGTGAATGCTGCAATTGAGTCTATCCAATTAGCAGCAGAGGCGAAAACCATTCAAATTGTTTCACACTCTTCCCCGGCGATAGTTGTCGGAGATTTTGATCGCTTACAGCAAGTTCTGTGGAATTTACTTTCTAACGCTATTAAGTTCACTCCATCCGGTGGGCGAGTCGAAATTACGCTCGAACCTATAGATACTCACGCCCAGATTCGAGTCAGCGACACAGGAATTGGCATCCCGGCAGACTTGCTGCCGCATGTGTTTGAGCGTTTCCGCCAAGGAAATTCCAGCAGCAACAAAACGAGTCAGGGACTTGGATTGGGCTTGTCAATTGTCCGTCATCTTGTCGAACTTCATGGTGGAACAGTTCAAGTGCAAAGTCTAGGTGAGGGACAAGGAACCACGATCACCTTCAGGCTGCCTCTGCGCTCAATGCCACCGGAGATTACTGCACCAACTTATTTAGAGCCAAGCGTTTTGTCAGGGACTGTGGATACATTAGATGATAAAAATCCATCCCTTACCCTTAAAGGATTATGCATCCTGGCTGTAGATGATCAAGCTGATAGCCGCGACTTAATCAAGTGGATGTTAGAAAACTCCGGGGCTGAGGTAGTGGTTGTGACATCGGCAAGAGAAGCGATCGCTGCTCTAACTGAATCTCCTGGCAGATATGATGTGCTTATAGCAGATATTGGGATGCCAGAGGAGGATGGTTACTTCCTGATTCGTCAGGTGAGAGAGCTTGACGCAGAAGCGGGAGGACAAATTCCAGCAGCGGCAATCACTGCCTATGTCAGCGAGCAAGAGCGGCAAATGGCAATTGATGCTGGGTTTCAAATGCATCTGGCTAAACCGTTTGACCCTAATCAATTGGTATTAATGATTGCAAACTTAAGTGGATGAGTCACAGTATGACGCTTCGATGCCTTCACAACGGCTAAAAGCCAAGTACGAACTTCCTCATAGCTTTTAAATCTTTCTGGCTATGACAATTCTTTTTTGATTAGCGATCGCACATCCAATGGAATGCTTTTTGATCGTCCTGGACTCTTTTTTTGTTCCAATAGGCGGTTTAATCCTAGAGCCAATTACCAATTACCTTAAGTTGTATACTCGGCGTTAATCTTCACATAGTCATAACTTAAATCACAACCCCAAGCTTTACTGGAACCATGACCACTGCCTATGCTTACAGAAATTAATACGGTATCTTCTTTGAGATACGCACCCGCAGCAGCTTTTTGTAGATATTGACTTGCTGCTTTCCTGTCAAAAGCTAGGGGTTGACCATTTTCCATCATTAAAAAATTACCTAACTGAATTCTTAGATTTTCTTGTTCAAAAGGTACGCCAGCACGTCCCGCAGCCGCCGCAATCCGTCCCCAGTTAGGATCGTGTCCAAAAATCGCAGACTTGACTAAAGAAGAACCAGCAATAGTTTTGGCAATTTGACGCGCTGCTTGTTCATCCTGGGCGCCACTTACTTGCACTTCCACCAGACAAGTTGCACCTTCGCCATCACGGGCGATCGCTTTTGCTAAATGCTGACACACTGCTGTTAACATCGCTTCTAATTTTTCGGCTTCGTGTCCCATTTCGGTAATTGCTGGAGTGCGGGATTCACCGTTGGCAAGGGCGATTAAGCTATCGTTGGTACTAGTATCACCATCAACGGTAATCGAATTAAAACTTCTATCAGCAGCCCTACTCAACATTTGCTGCCAAAGATGAGGGGAAACGGCTGCATCACAAGTGACAAATGCCAGCATGGTAGCCATATTCGGATGAATCATCCCAGAACCTTTGGCAATACCACCAATTCTGACTGGGCGATCGCTTATTGTTGTTTCTAGGGCAATTGATTTTGGTACTAGATCTGTAGTAATGATGGCACCTGCGGCAGCATCGGAACCACTATCAGACAGTGCTGCTACTAGTTGGGGAATTCCAGCTTTGAGTTTATCCATCGGTATACGCTGCCCAATTACCCCAGTCGAAGCCAGTAGGATAGAATCACTGCGGAGATTTAAGGCTTGAGCGATCGCCATCGCCGATTCTAGGACATCCAACCAACCTTGCTCACCTGTTGCAGCATTTGCCTGTCCGGCGTTGCAAAGAATCGCACGGGCGTTATGTTCTGCTTGCAGATGTTGGCGACAATAATCTACACATGCTGCTCTGACTTGAGTCGTTGTAAATACCCCAGCAGCGATCGCTTCTACGTCTGACACTATCAACGCCAAATCTGGCAATCCTGAAGGTTTCAATCCCGCCTTAATTCCAGATGCCCGATACCCTCTCGGTGCAGTCACACCACCAGTAATCTCATGCCAGTCTGCCATGATTTCCCCCTTGCAACTATTACTCGGCTGACTGGCGATTATACCAAGGATTAGTCCTTTGTCATTTGTTATTTGTCATTTGTAACAACTAGCAACTATGTGATTAATGACCAATAACAAAAAAAATAGAGAGCCACTTGGGCAGCTCTCCAGATCATCAGGGTGCATCTACATAACACAGTATACCATTTTCGGGGTGTGGGGCAATACACCTTAATTAACTTCTTTTGTTTTTGGTTAAATAACCGTATGTAGCAAAGATAATAAGCAAAAACCAGGAAAAATATTTTTTGTTGCTAGTTATTGAATCATACTGCGATCGCAACAGATAAAAAAAAAGAGAGCCTTTTGGGCAGCTCTCCAGATCATCAGGGTGCATCTATATAACACAGTATACCATTTTCAGAGTGTGGGGCAATACCCCTTATTGAATTTTTTATCAAAGTTTCCTGAAAAATCTCCGTAAATGCACTATTGAGGAGAACAACAGTTCGTTTTGCCATTCTAGTTCTTCAAAGATACGTAGTAAATAACCTGGGTAAAAATTCATCAAATAAAAATTAAACAAAAAAACAGAGAGCCACTTGGGTAGCTCTCCAGATCATCAGGGTGCATCTAACTAGCACAGTATAGCATTATTGGCATGAGGGGCAACACCCCTTTTTTAAAAAATTTTTTGGGATTGGGGATTGGGGATTGGGGATAAGGGGTAATGGGGATTGGGTAAGAGACTTGTTAAATTATTCCCCTTTGTCCCCCTTATGCTCCTTGTCCCCGATTCCTGATCCCCAATCTCCAACTTACGCATTCAACTTTTTCTCTACCAATTGGTTAGTCAACTTGGGATCGGCGCGTTTGTTGGTCTTTTTCAGGACTTGTCCCACGAAAAAGCCTTTGAGATTGACGTTACCGTTGCGGTACTTCTCTAATTCTTTGGGATTTGCAGCAATCACTTCATCAATGATGGGTTCGAGGACGCTGGGGTCACTGATTAACTCTTGACCTGCAAACGCTTTTTCCGGAGAAATACCACTCAGCAAATCGGGCAATTTTTCTTTAGCTTGGGCGTTGCTAATTTTACCCTTTTCAATTCGACTGATGACGTCGGCGAGATTGACAGGAGTGAGGGCGATTTCGGTGATGCTGAGTTTATTTTTGTTGAGATAAGCAGCGATATCTTGAGTAATCCAGTTAGCAGCAGCTTTGGGGTTAGCACCAAGAGCGATCGCACTTTCAAAGTACTCAGCAGTAGGGCGTTCCTCAGTCAAAACTCGCACATCGTAGGTTGAAAGACCCAACTCATCTTCATAGCGACGGCGTTTTTCGGCGGGAAGTTCCGGTAATTCAGATCGCCATGTAAGTAATTGTTCGTCTGATACTTCTATTGGTGCTAAATCTGGTTCTGGGAAGTAGCGATAATCGCTAGAACCTTCTTTAATCCGCATACTAATTGTGCGTTGAGCGCCTTCTTCCCACAAGCGAGTTTCTTGGATAATGCGTTCACCCGCTTCTACGGCTGCAATTTGGCGTTCAATTTCGTATTCAATCGCCCTTTGGATGGCGTTGAACGAGTTCATATTTTTAATTTCTACTTTCGTGCCAAATTTTTCTTGACCGACGGGACGCACGGAGATATTTACATCACAGCGCAGTGAACCTTCTTGCATATTGCCATCACTGACACCGAGATAACGCATGATCCGGCGTAACTCTTGAGCGTATTCAGCTGCTTCTTGTCCAGAACGTAAATCTGGTTCGGAGACAATTTCTACTAACGGCACACCTGCACGGTTGTAGTCTACCAAAGAATAGGAGGAACCAGAAAGGCGATCGCTACCTGCATGTACTAATTTCCCTGCATCTTCTTCCATGTGCAGACGAGTAATCCCAATTTTTTTACGCACAGGATTACCATCTGCATCTACTAATTCAATTTCTATCCAACCATGTTCGGCAATGGGTAGATCATATTGAGAAATTTGATAATTTTTAGGAAGGTCAGGATAAAAATATTGTTTGCGATCGAACTTGCTATACTCAGCGATTTGACAATTCAGCGCCAAACCTGCTTTAACGGCGTATTCTAGAACTTTTTCGTTGAGTACAGGTAATACACCAGGCAAACCCATACAAACGGGGTCAATATTGGTATTAGGATTAGCCCCGAATTCTGTGGAACTAGAAGAGAAAATTTTAGTTTTGGTACTCAGCTGACAATGGGTTTCTAGACCAATAATCGCTTCGTACTCTGTTTTTACAGTCGTAGCAGCAGTCATAAAAACACAAATTATGGTTAATGCTCGTTCAGGCTACTATTTTAGACTGGGATGGACTGTGCTTGAATACGGTTTTTTGGTAGAGCAAAGCGTACTATTGGTTCACCATATTAATTTTGATGGGTTCGTAGTGAGCGCTTAAGCGCTCATAGATATAGAGGACTTTAGTCCTCACTACAAACCAGTGTGATCGCACCCGACAAGAAACTTTGGTTTAGGACTAGCGATCGCCCAACAAATCGCAATGTAAGTCAATGCATTAACAATGTAAGTCAATACATTAACAATGTAAGCCGATACATTAACAATGTAAGCCGATGCATTAACAATGTAAGCCGATACATTAACAATGCAAGTCGATGCATTAACAATGTAAGTCGATGCATTAGCATTGCAGCTTGTTACTCAAATTTGCCACTCAAGATAAACTTCCTGCTTCTTGTGCTAACAAAAATTGTTTGCGTTCAATACCCCAGCGATAACCACCCAAGCTACCATCAGAACGGATAACGCGATGACAAGGGATAACTAAAGATACAGGATTTGTCGCACAAGCACGCGCCACAGCCCTAACTGCACTTGGTTGACCGATAGATTGAGCAACTTGACTATATGTTTGCGTGCTACCACTGGGAATTTGACGCAAAGCTTGCCAAACTTTGGCTTGAAAAGCTGTAGCTTGGACATCAAGGGGTAATGTAGAAAGATGAGAACTCGCCTGTTCGCCATTTAAATATTGTAGGAGAGCAATTATCCACTGACTTAATTTATCTTCATTTAGCTCACAACGGTAAATCTTAGCAGTCGGAAATTCTTTGAGCAAAGCAGTTTCTAATCCTGTATCAGAATCACCCAGACTCACCATGCAAATTCCATATTCAGTACCAGCAACCAGCAAATAGCCCAAAGCAGAATCTACAATCATGTAGTTGATGACCATACCATCGCCGCCGCGTTTGTACGTAGCGGGAGTCATACCTAATTGTGTTTTTGCACACTCGTATGGATGACTAATTGAGCCATAACCTGCATTGTAAATGCTATCGGTGACGCTGCTTGCGCTTTTAAGTTCTAATTTTAAACTTTGCATTCGTTGTGCTTGTATATACTGCTTAGGTGTGACACCCATAACTCGCTTAAACGTTCGCTGCAAGTGAAAAGGGCTAATATTCACCTGGGTGCTGAGTGTTGCTAAAGTTAATGAATTTGTAGATTCGGCTTCGATAATAGCGCACACACGCCGCACCATTTCTGTTTGCGGGTCTATTGGGTTTTGCGGATCACAGCGCCGACACGGACGAAAACCCTCATCTTCAGCTATTTGCGACGATGCAAAGAAAACAACTTGCTCTCTTCGCGGCTTGCGGGCAGCACAGGATGGACGGCAATATATATTAGTAGAGCGCACTGCATACACAAATACACCGTCCAAGCGAGTATCTCTGTTTAATACAGCTTGCCAAAACTCTGCTTCATGCATGGATTTATTGCAATTTCAAATTTATAGATTGTGAATGCACACAAATAACCCGTCTTAATACTGCTCGGATAAGTTCAAAAAATCCGTCTGCGATTGAAATCGCAGTCTCATAGCTTAAAGTCTGCTTCAGCAGACTGTTTGATTCATTAGAATCGTCTCAAGACGGTTCGGTTAAGAATTTTTTGTCATAATTTTGGGTATGTAGAGACGTGTAGCAAGATCCCGCAGGATAATTTCACCTCTCTACAGGGTTTAGATGTCAATCGATTAGACATCTCCGAAGCGTATTGAGAGTCGTCTTTAGACGAGTTGTGCTATTAGCTAAGGGTTTAAACCCAAGCGCGGTATATTAAAAAAACTGGGATACTCCCGTAAACATGCCTAAAACCCTTACCAATGACAAATGACGACCTCAACTAGTTAGCTTTATTTGTGCCGACTTACTTAACTCACCCACACTCCCAATCATAAGCAAAGCAAACAAATTGAATCTATCTGAATCTTGCGGTCAAACTTTGCGATTTTTGTATTTTTGCATCCTCAAGCTTCTCTTACTTCCTCCAAGCGCAAAAAATGCACTTTCCCTGATTCCTCTCCAGCGACAATTGTCACTCCGTCTGGTGCAACAGCGTAGCAGCGTAAATCGCTATCACCACTAAAACTAGCAATAACCTGCTTACTTTCTAAATCCCAAAGTTTGATAATGTTGTCTCTCCATGAACCGGAAATTAATCGTTTACCATCAGGGGTAATAGTAACTTTATCTACATAATTTTTATGACCTTTGAGAGAGAAAAGTTCTAACCTTTTTTCTAAGTCCCAAACCTTGATAGTTTTATCCTTGGAAGCAGAAATTACCTGTTTGCCATCGGGAGTTACGGCGACAGATGTTATCCAATCGCTATGACCTTTGAGTGTGAATAATTCTTTACCAGTTTTGAGATTCCAGACTTTTAGAGTCTTATCAATTGCACCAGAAATCAGGCACTTATCCTCTGAAATAATGGATAATGATGTTACCCTACCACTATGACCTTTAAGGGTAAAAAGTTTTTTCCTAGTTTTTAGATTCCAGACTTCGATATTTTTATATAAACAAGAAACCACTTGCTTGCCATCTGTTGAAATAGCAACATTCCTAGATTTAAATTGAGTAAACCAAAAACAAGCAACTGCCACTAAGAACGTGAAATAATAATAAAACTCAAGCCAAGATAAATTAATGTTTAATATTATACTTAGAAATTCTCTAAATCTCCAAAATAGCCAAATAAATATGATAAAAAGTATTATTACTACACTAAATATAGAAGGAAGATAAAATAGAAATTTACCTGTTTCTAAATTCCATAAACTCAACATTGCTTTCCCAGTATCAGAAATTAAATACTTGCTATCTGGAGTGATAGCGATAGTGTGGAATGCAAAATTTTCTTCTTTATCTTCTTGATTATGAATGGAAATAACTTCGTGAGTTTCCAGATTGAATACTGTTATGGTTTTGCCTAATGAGGTAGAAACCACACGCCTACCATCTGGAGTTACTTCAATAGCATCTACGGAATCTGTCTGATTTATAAAAGGCAATATTTTTTTACTATTTTCCCACTTCAAAATATTTTCTAAATTACAGTCATTTTTAGAGATATTTTCATTATCTAATAATTGGATATCACTAATAAAAGTAAATTTTTCTTCTTCCTCACTTGCTATACTCCAAACTTTGAGAGTTTTGTCTTTTGAGGCAGAAATTGCCCATTTACCATTAGGTGTGACTGCGACTGAGTTTACTGAACCAGCATGACCTTCAAGGGTAAATAACTCTTTAGATTTTTCCCTATCCCAAACTTTCAGAGTTTTGTCTGCTGAAGCAGAAACTATCCGTTTACTATCTGGGGTAAGTGTGACAGCTTTTACCCAATTGTTATGCTCATTAAGTGTGAAAAAATCTTTCTTATTAGTTAGCTTACCTGAAGACTTGAAATATTTTCGCTTAAAGTTTTCTAAATTAAAAATTTCCAGAGTTGCTCCGTAGGAACCAAAAACTACCCACTTGTCATCTTGGGTAATAGCAAAAGTATTTACTGAGTTACCACCAGTAGAACTAAGTTTTTTTTTCTTTTTAGTTTTTAGATCATATATTATAAGATCCCAATGAGGGGTAGAATGATATTGTTCATGTTGACCACCATGAATATAAGGATAATACGCACAAAAAATTACCCACCTATCATCATGAGTGATGGTGACTCCTTCAATGGAGCGATCATTTATAGTAGAAATTTCTTCACCTGTTTCCAGATTCCATTCCTTGATAGTTTTATCAGATGAACCAGAAAATAATCGCTTGCCATCGGAAGTAACAACAATAGCATTTACTGAACCTTGATGACCTTCGAGAGTAAAAATTTCCTTTCCTAGTTGCAAATCCCAGATTTTTATAGTCTTGTCTTCTGAAGCAGAAATCACCCCCTTACCATCTGGTGTTACCACTACAGCAGTGACTGCTTGAGTATGACCTTCTAAGGTAAAAATTTCCTCACCTGTTTTCAGATTCCAAACTTTGAGAGTATTGTCAGATGAACCAGAAATTATTTGCTTACCATCAGAGGTAACAGCGACTGCATTTACCGAGTCATTATGACCAATAAGTGTGCGTAGCAACCGCCCATCAGCACGAGTTAAGCTGGATGTGAGAAGACGTAACCAACAAGTTTTACTCTGTTTTGCTTGTGACAGCATTGCTTGAATCTCTGGTATGTCAAAGCTGTGCAAGCGTCCCCATAATTGCTCAACCAGTTGTGTTTTGTCTTTATTCAATATATGCGCTGACTGTAATAATGCAGCTTGAATCAATTTCAGAGTCTCGGCTTTTTCCCCAGCAATCAAAACAGATGGCTCAAAGACGCGGTCATAATCTTCAATGAGTTCCTGTAATTTAATCTCAGGATGCAAAGCTTTGGCGGCGATAAAACCAAAATCCGTCAGCAACTCATACAGACGCTCAACCTGTTGAGACTGCGCCAGTAGTTGTGGTCTTGTCTGCAACCTATACAGTTGACTTCCCAGAGATGAGCGATTTAAGGATTCAGCAAACTTACTCATTGCAATATCACGACTGCGTCATCATTTTAATAATTCCTTGCAGCGTTATTCCCGCACGCTTCACAGTCTTCTCATTTCGTAAAAAGTCGCGGAAACTACTGTGATATAAACTATAAAATGTTTGCTGATATTTCTCTTCTTCTCGCAAAAATTGGCTCCACTCGTCGAGTACTTCTTGTACTCTCAGACCTAGTTCTTTCTCTTGTTGATCATTAGCAATGAGAATTTCTACTATCTCCTCAAAAGGAATCGGTTGGGGGGATTCCGACAAAATGTATACAATTTGAATTTTAAATAGCGGTTTAGGTTGAGCATTCATCCCCATGCGTTCCCAGTGCTTGTAATAGTAGTCTTGTAAGTCACTAGGCAAATCCTGAATTTTTAAATCTGAGTATTTGCCGTTCTCAATATCATCAAACACATAGCGGAGGTATATAAAGTTTCTTTCACTTTTTTTCACCAGCGTTGAAACTAATTCCTCTTCAGTTGCACCTCGGCTTTTGATCCAGTCTGCTACCTTGTTGATGCGTTGGCGAATATATGTTTCTACATCTTTTTCATTGTCTGAGGGGTACTGCATCAGGTCAAACAACTGCTTGTCCCTCACCTGCAACGGTAATTGGTCAGGAGGCAATGGTCGTTTAGTGACAATAAAATAAACTTTATCTGGTAAAATGCTAGGCAGATAAAGGACATTAGCTCCTGGACTTTGGCTACTTAAGTCAACTTCATCTAGTGCATCCACAGCAATTACTAATTTTTCACCAGACTTAAGTTTTGCACTCACTTCAGTCAGTAGCTTGGAGAGAAAGTTACTATTACAAGTGTTTTCTGGACGAATTTCTTTGTCGTAATTTAGCTGATAGGTTTCAATTAGCTGAGTGCAGATGCTTCGGAGAAATTGTTCAGCGTTGGTTATCCCTTCATTACGCTGGTTGAAATAGACAATGCAATCATTGCGACGAACAAATTCTGCCAGGATAGAACTTTTGCCCATCCCTGGATCGGCTTTAATGATAAAGTAACCTTTAGACTGCTTGTAGAAAAACTGCGAAATCTCCCGAAAAACAAATACCCGCCCGACAAATCCGTCAGTCTTATCTTTAATAATCCATTGAAAATCATCTGGTACTGGCAAACGCCGTATTTGCATGACTGCAACTTTCTTTAATGTCTGTTGTAGTTCTTCTAATTGCTTGACAATCTCAGTATTTTGTGAGTTGCTTTGCTTCAAAGCAGCAGTAATATTCCCCAGTAGCAACAACTGCATCGCCGCGAAAGCTTGACCCCCCTTGGCGGCGTCTTCCTTCAGCACCTCACGCAACGCGCTAGGAAATTTGATGTATAGTGTTTCTGCCAAGTGATCCCTTAATTTCACGTAATTGTGCAATTCTGGAATATGAACGTTATTTGAGTCACACAACCAGTTAATGATTTCTTTCCAAGTTTCTTTATCCAGCACTTGCACCGTTTGGAATTCATCTGCATTGCTCGAGAAAATAGCTAGCAGATGAGTTTCTTCAATACCAGCTTTAGCATCTAATTCTACTCTCCGCGAACCGCATTCAACCGCAAACTTAGGCAGTTGTTTGAGAATTTTTTTCTGGTCTTTGTCGGCTGGGTAATCATTTTTTTTGGCTACCGACTCAATTACCAAAGCGATCGCCTGCCATACTGCTTGTGATAATTCGCGATCGCTCAAAATATCTTTATCTTCACCCAGTCGTTTAGCCAAATCCCCTAGATCATTTGCCAAAATGTTACCAGCAAGACCAGCTACTAAACCCCCAACAGCACCTGAAACCAATGTCCCAGCAATAATCACCGCGCCCATAGCCAGCAATCGCGTTTTAGTCTGTCCCAAATTTGGCATAACAAGAATAAGTAGGATTGACTAAAGATTAATATAAACAGATTTGCTGGTTGTTTTTGATGAATCCGGGAATCTGACCAACTTAAGGCGATGAACCTGGGGAATTTTTTCTTGATTGTGGCGATCGCTCACTTAAATAATAATGCCACAACAACCGCGTCGCTACTGCTCTCCAAGGTCGCCAATTCTCAGCAATAATTTCAATTTCTTGTGGTGTAGGTCGTTGTGCGATTTTCTTCACTTTTTGGATTGCTAGTATTAACCCTAAATCTCCCTTTGGTAAAGCATCTGGTCGCCGTAATGCCATTAATAAATATATGTCTACTGTCCAATCTCCAATTCCTTTAAGTTGTTTAAGGACATTACGAATATCTTCATCACTCATTGTGTTGAGAATATCTAAATCAAGTTGTCCAGCAATAATTGATTCTGCTAACAAGCTTCCATAAATAGCTTTTTGGCGACTAAAACCAATGGTTTTTAATTCTGTATGATCAAGTTGAAAAAACTTTTCGGGAGTAATTGGTGAGATTTTTGCTTGCAATCTTTCAAAAACTGCTTTGGCTGAAGCCAGAGAAACTTGTTGTTCGAGAATGATTTGAATTAGAGTTGCAAAACCTGGTTCTCGTAACCACAATGGGGGTAAGCCAAAAGTATTGAGAATGTAGTCAAGATCAGGATCGTTTGCTGCAAGTACATTCAATGCGTAAGTAAAATTGTCCTCACTTAGGGTTTCTAAATTATTCATTATTCACGCCTGAGATCAATAAAAATTACGATAAAGATATTTTTTGTAAATAAAACACCGATACACACAGATATAGCAATCCTATATGATTTGTGATCATTGCAAAGCAAAGATCCCCGACTTCTTTAAGAACTCGAGGATCTTGTCTTTCACTGTCTTTCACGAATAATTTAGGAATGTTATTTCTTCCAGAGAAAGAGTATAGTTTATGGCAAAGCTGCTGCTGGACTTAAATCTAGGAGACTGAGCAAACGAGCAATATCAAAATGTTCAGCCATAAGATTACGAATACAATGAACTTTAATCGGTTCGTGGACACGTACTTGACCAAAAGTCCGATCAATAATTTCCACAGTAGTCAGAGTATCCAAATCTACTGAGAGAATGGGGATTTCTAGTTCTTCGGCGCGGGTGAGAATAAAATGAGGTGGTGGTAGTTGTCCAGTCAGAATCAGACATTGGGTGGAAGTTTCCAATGCTGCTTGCTGAATTTCAACGCGATCGCCTCCTGTGACAACCGCCATATTCCGACGTTTGCGAAAATACTTAACGGCGGCGTTCACATTCATAGCCCCAATAGCTAAACTTTCCACCATTAAATCTAAGCGATCGCTGCGACAAAGAACTTCCGCATTCAATTGATGTACCAGTTCGCGGACACTGACACTACGTAACAAGTCGCTTTTAGGCAAAATTCCCAACACAGCTATATCCTGCTGTTCCAAAAATGGACGGATAGTACTATCCAGCGCTGGTATTTGTTGTGCAGGAACATCGTTAATCACGACACCAATTAGGCGTTTTCCTAATCGCTTTTTAGCAGACACTAAAGATTCAACCGAAAGCAGTGATTGATAGCGGCTGACTAAAACCACAGCAGCATCAATAATTTCAGCTACTTGTGGTAAAGACAAGTTAAACAAACTGCCTTCTTCGAGATTACCTGGCCCTTCTAGCAACACCAAATTACCAACTGATATTGGTAGATATTGTTGTGCTAGAGATTGATGATAATCGATATTGTCTTCCCCGCGCAGACGTTTTTGAATTGTGGCTTCATTTAAAGCCAGTATGGATGGTACGATGCGGTTTTCAGGAAGATTGAGACTAGCCGCAATAAATTGGACATCATCCTCAACCATGCTACCAGCAGACTCACTCAAACAGGTGCCTATTGGTTTGCCATAGGCAATATCTAATCCTTTTTGCTGTAGCATATGAGACAAACCTATAACAGTTGCAGATTTGCCACAGTAAGCCTCCGTCGAACCAATTAGCAAATGTTTAGCAGATTTTGGCACACATGCACTCCTAAATTCAAAAGTCGGCACAACCTTTGCTTGGTGTTTCCTCATTTTAGGACTAACCAATGCGATCGCGTTGTTGCAAGAGAAGACATTAGGGGATTGGGGAAAAGGGACAAGGAGGACAACTAATCAGTTAACAGTAAACTATTAACTGTTAACTGATTCATGCCCAATCCCCAATATCATTCATCTATTCGTAAGAGTTTACGGTAAAAAGCCTGAGAAAAATCAGTGAGGCGATAGCGTTTGTAATATTCCATGATTTCAATTAAAAAATTTATAAACTCGAAGCTAGCCATCATCACTTCATAGTTTAGGTCTGCATTGCCTTCAAACTGGACTCGACAACGGGTCAGGTCTGAGGGTAGGGTAGCAGTATTCCAAGTCGCCACAAAAGGAATATTCTCACTGCCTTCTATTTTGCGCTGTCCTTCTAAAATACCTTTGTGATAGAGACTGATGGCGTAGGGTAAAAAATTACGCTTGCTGCTTTGAATGTATGGCAAGTAGACATTAGCCTGTTGTGGCGTAGCAGGTTGAAGTTGCTCAAAAGACATACCAAGTATTCCTTACGTTGATTGACAAACGAGCATTTTAGTGGTTATAAATATCATTCCCAAAAAAGTATTTTGATACACACTTGATTTGGGGATGGGGGATTGTAAATATAGTAAAAATGGCTAAATAGCTGGACTTTAACAAAAGTACTTATAACCTTTGCCTAATAAAGCTTTTAGCTATTTATAATTCTTAATTTAAAAAATTAAATATTTGTTATTTAGCTTACCTATTAGCAGCAAAACAAACTCAAGGACACTTGCAAGATCAGTTTTTCTGACTCACATGTGTCCATAGTGTTTATGCTTGGTCACTAGTCTTACAGTTGACAGAATTCACTCCTTGTAGTTGCTAAAGGAATGTACTGTTGGCATTACAACCAATGACTAATCAAAGTAAAACAGCGTCACCAATTTTCTATGTTCTTCTGCTTCTTGACAAGTTTGCAACAGAGTACCACTGTCATGAAACGCAAAGCAAATTAATTGCTGGCAACGGGAGACAATCTCCTTATTGCACAGGTAACTAGCCTCTGCGAGAGACAGATGATCGTTACTAGAATTTTCCACCAAATGCATAACTTGTTCTAGTTGCAGGCGAGATTCATAGGGCTGACGTTCCAGACTTTGGGGCAGAATCACAGTTAACAATTTGGGATCTGCCCGCATAGCTCCCTTGATCGCAGCTGAATTAGTACCCGTTGCACCAGAGGTGATGATCTGGTTGCCTGATAAAACCAGGGCATAAGTCATCATCTCAATGAGATTTTGATGCGTAACCGGGACATGACGTGAACCCAATAAGGCGATTCGTTTAGAACCAGTTTGCTGGATGGTCGCCAGTTCTTGGGCTAATGTATCGACGTTAATAAGGTCTATTGACTGGCTCAAAGACGGACGGAATCAGAATTAAACAACCTAGATATTCTACCAGACTCAGAGGAAACGCAAAGCTGCTTTAAGTTATATATTGTTTTTAAACACCTACCCTTGAAAGTTGACTACCTAACTTACTCACCGAATTTTACGCCTAAATCAACGTTAAGCACTCGCTCAATCTTTCTGAGGGTGTCTTCAGGCAAAGCATCTCGTACTCGTTCTGCTTCAATATCATGCCAGTAAGCTCGGCTCATTTGAGCTTCTCCTGCTAAAACTTCGACTGAACGTCCATCAGCTTTTCTTACTTGTCTAATTTTTGCTCCTAATCCTTCGACTTCAACGTCTATGTAGCGTCTGATTTTCACTGTTTCCACCTGTGATATTGTCAATTTTATTTTTAATATAAATCATCGTACGATTATTGATAAATGCCATACGTTGCTCTACTACAGAAATATATTTCGGCTTATGAGTGCAAATCCAAATATTCTCTCAATTAAGATATCAAGCTTAAAATTCAATAAAAATTAACTATGGACTTGATTATATATGCAAATAAATCAAGCAGTAAACCTTCTAGAAGCCTTATATATTGCCATCAAATAAATAAAAATAAAAGATGATACAAATTTGTAAGTAAAAATTTCTATGATTGAGGAATTAAGTTATATAATTTTCCTAACTATAATGCAAAAAAGATAAAGTCTAGCTTTGAAAAAAGCAAGTGAGAAATTTGCAGCGAAGATTATCTCATGGGTGCAAGTTAGGAGAAATAACTATTTTAGAATAATTTAATTAATGAGCTTATCTAGTTCTTTAACAGATTTTTCTTTGGCTGAACTGTTTCAAATCATAGACCAAGGAAGGAAATCTGGTCGTTTAACTGTTTGTAGATTATTAAATGGTAATGCTGGCAAAGCAAAATCCCAATACTACTTTATTTGGTTTCGACAGGGACGTATAGTGGCTGTGTCAAACTCCTTAGATGGGCAAGGTTTAATCACTAAAATCAGCGAACGGAACTGGGTGCGGTCACAATTTTTAGAAAAAATTTTGCTGATGCCGAGAAAAGAAACACCTCTTGGTTTGAACCTCAAAACAGCAGGAATATTGAATGCCGAACAACTAAATTTATTATTTGCCAGCCAAATACAGCAAATTCGAGAGCTTTTTGAAATTCAAAAAGGTGTTTTCAAACTTGATAGTAAAGCACCCATACCAAGTCAAGAGATGACAGGATTAAGCTTGAGAGCAATTGAAGTGGCTTTGATGGCTTTGAGAAATCTGAAAGATTGGAAAACCCTGGCTGAAGCTCTCCCAGAACCTGATTCTGCCATATATAGTATTACTCAAACTAAACCAGAAATTCGTCTACATACTTTGGAGTGGCAAGTCTGGGAATTTGCCGATGGTACTATTTCTTTAGATGCGATCGCCAATCAACTGAATCAACCAATAGCTATTGTTCAGCAAGCAGCTTTTCGGCTGAAGATAGCTGGCTTGATAGAAGAAGTTTCCTTTGTGAAATCTACTCCAGAAATTAGTAAGTTCCCTTTAGATTGTAGATTGATAAATTCTCCTGGTTCAGGAAATAAAAAATCCACAGAACCAGAAATGCTCAAAATAGTTACCTCATTTTTAGACAATCTAGTTGGGTATTTAAGGAGCAATATTTAATAAAACGTGAGCCTGCAAGCCCGCAAGTAAACTGCGGGCTAATAGTCTAAGTCTACTTTTAGTAGACTGATTGAATAAGCTTTTCAACCCACTGCAATCAGTGAACAGTGAACCCACACAACAACCAACTATCAACAACTACTAACTAATTTCAGCTAACGGTACGGGCTGCCAAACTTCTCCATATTTTTCCCGAAGAGTGCGCCAAGCTTCCACTTGTCCTGGTTCATACTCACCTGGTTTACCCCATTGTAAAAATAAACTCAAAGCAGATTCCTGTTTATCATCAAGTAATCGGATAGCGTAAGTCGTGAAGTTACCACGCTTTGCTTCACCTGTTTCAAATTTCACTTGTGTAATTTTGTCCATATTTAAGTGAAATTCAAAACCTTCTGTATGCATATTAGCGTATTTACCCTTGGGTAACTCTGCATAAAATAGCTTTTCGATTTTGCCCCGTGCTTCCAATACTGCGGCACTACTAGTGACAATTAAACGCAAAGTCCCCAAAGTTTCGCAAGCTTCCAAAAATTCTTTTAATGTATTAGTCATTTGTCCTTTGTCCTTTATTATTTGTTATTTGTCCTTAGCCAATGACTAATGATCAATGAGCAATGACTATTTTTCATACTGTTCGTATGCATTAACAATACGTTGAACTAGGGAATGGCGTACAACATCTTTTTGGCTAAATTCACAAAAAGCAATACCTTCAACATGTCTCAAAATCTTGATCGCTACTGTCAATCCAGGTTCTTGATGTAATGGTAAATCGATTTGTGTGATGTCACCAGTTACGACCATACGGGAGTTGAAACCCAAGCGAGTCAACACCATTTTCATTTGGGAAGCTGTCGTATTTTGGGCTTCATCCACAATCACAAAGGCATTATTGAGTGTGCGTCCTCGCATGTAAGCTAAAGGAGCAACTTCAATCACACCTCTTTCCATCAATGATGGTATCTTCTCTGGGTCAATAAATTCATTGATGGCATCATAAAGTGGACGCAGATAGGGATTAACTTTTTGTTGCAAATCTCCTGGCAAAAAGCCAAGTTTTTCACCTGCTTCAACCGCAGGACGAGTGAGAATCAGTTTTTCATATTGGTTAGCAAGAAGCGCCTGTACTGCTACAACTACCGCCAGAAAAGTTTTACCCGTACCAGCAGGTCCGGTACAGAAAATCATGTCATGTTTGTGTAAGGCTTGGATATATTGTTTTTGCCGAAATGTTTTGGCCCGGACTTCTTCACCTCGCCGAGTTTTAGCTAAAACATCTTTTTGTAAGTCTCGCAGTTCATCTTCTCGATGGGTATCTAAAGCTTGACGAGCTGTGAGAATATCAGCACTAGAAACAATATTACCTTTACTCCACAGATATTCGAGCGATCGCACTAATCGACTAGCTAAGTCAACTTGTTTGTCTGTTCCAGAAATATGTAGCTCCTGTCCTCGCAGCACGAGTTTAGCACCTGTTTGCTTGGAAAGAATTTTGAGATTATCTTCTCCTTGTCCAGCTAGAGTGATTGCACTTGCGATGTTCGGCAGTTCAATTGTTAAGGCATCTGCCATAGTATGTACTGTATGAATTCAGTTTTTTATTTCTAATCAATAAAAAATTATTTACAAATTATACGAAAGCCCACCCCTGTTTAGGGATCTTTAGGGGTGGGAACGTCAAAACAAGTAAAAAGTAAAAAGTAAAAAGTAAAAAGAAAGATTCCCACTGATAAATCTGTGGGCTTGAAAAAAGGACACCTTTTACCTTGCACTACGTGTCTCGGTAAAATTATGAGTGTTTAAGTGGGCTTGATACCCACAACTGAAGTTTTTTATGAGTGCCTTTTAACTTTTAACTTTTAACTTGGAGCGAAGCGACTGTCAGGCGTCTCTACTTAGTTTGAAAGTTTGTGATCTTACTAGCGACTACCTTTACGTGCAGCCTCCTCTTTACGCTTGCGGCGCAGACTAGGTTTTTCGTATCTTTCTCGGCGCTTGACTTCAGATAAAATACCAGCCTTTTGAATTTTCTTTTTAAAGCGTCTTAGTGCCGAGTCAATCGACTCGTTTTCACCTAAACGGACTTCAGCCACTCTCTAGTTTCACCTCCTTACAGAGAAAGGCAGAGGATCGAAGGCAGAAGGCAGAAGGTTTGGAAGTGTTAATTGAAACTTTAGTTCTGGGTCTAAAGCCCAGTTTAAATCGATAATTATACCTAAACTGCTTGCAGTGAGGTATAAAACGTCATTGTTTCAATCCCATTCTTTTAAGGGTGGGTTCCCTTCTGCCTTTTGCCTTCTGCCTTCTGAATCCTACATAGCATAAGCAGTAAAAAAACACAACCATTTTGTTGATTGCTAACCCCATTTTTCTCTAGTTAAGGCCTAGCGTGAACGAGACTTGATCACAGGACGGCTTCCGTTGACGCGTCTTTCTCTTGATTTAGGTGGCAATCGCTCTTCTCCCTCATCTTCAAAAGCAGCGCTCTCTCGACCAACATCATTACTGCCATAGATATCTAAGTATACTGAGTGACCAGCAGCTTCAGCAGCAGCAGCAATGACTGTACGAATCGCCTGGATATTACGTCCTCCCCGACCAAACACTTTACCTTTGTCTGTGCTTTCAAAAGCGATGCGAATCCAAGCCCGCTTATGGGTGTGATACATTTCACAATCGACGCTCAAAGACTCAGGAAATTCTAAAAACGGCTGCATCAAAAAACGTACTAACCCAACGTAGTCAGGACTTACTGTTGGGGATTTTGTGACAAATTTAGGAAGCGGCTTTTGCACTGACCTGTTCAAAGACATTAGCTTTCTGTAGGATGCGACGCACGGTGTCAGTTGGTTGAGCACCTTGTTGTAGTCGCTTGACGATGCCGGGAACATCCAGTCGTACTTCATCGGTTCTGGGGTTATAGTATCCCAGTTCTTCTAGAGGACGACCATCGCGGCGAGCAAGGCTGTTAATAGCAATTATGCGATAGCTCGCTTCCCGCTTTTTTCCGTATCGCTTCAAGCGCAGTTTAATCATGATTGAGAGACTATTCTCCTATTGTTAGCAATGAGTTTGCAGATAGTTAATGAGGACTTGGGGCAGGGGAAAGAGAAATGCTTAAAGGGATTAGTTTTTCCTTTTTTCTTTCTCTTTTAACCGACTCTTGCAAGAGCAGCTTTTGTAAGAGCTTGAATTTGCTCATTACCTTATGCTAGTTCCTCTTTATTTAAAGAGGATCATAACTTGCAGTGCCGGAATGCTAATTTTAGCACTTGCACAGGCTGAACTGCTATTAGTTAATTGTCCTTTGTCAATTGTCCTTGGTCAAAAGTCAATGACTAAGCCAAGAACTAATGACCAATGACCAATGTTACTAATGACTATAAATTACCAAAGCCTTTCTTTTTTTTGTCCTTTTTGGGCTTCTTTTTGTTACTAGCACCGCCACTATAACCCCGCCATCCTGGAGGAGAGGGACGATTGCCACCAGCAGCTAGAGGATTGCCCATACCACCACCGCCGCCAAACATTCCTGGCATTCCAGGAAAGTTACCTTGACCCATTTGCTGCATGAGAGAACGCATTTTTTGGAAGTCACTTACTAGCTTACTGACATCCGCTTCTTTATAACCACTTCCACCCGCAATTCGCCGTCGCCGACTGGGCGAACTAGATAATAAATCTGGATTTTTGCGTTCTTCTTGGGTCATTGAATTGATCATCGCTTCACAGCGCTTTAGCTGAGTTTCTCCTTGTTGGAGTTGATCATTGCTAAGTTTGTTCATTCCTGGAATTAATTTCAGGATACCGCCCAAGGAACCCATGTTTTTGAGCAAGCGCAGTTGCTTGAGAAAATCGGTAAAGTCGAACTTAGCCGACATAATTTTCTCTTGCATTTTCTCGGCATCAGCCAAGTCAAATTCTTCTTGGGCTTTTTCCACCAAAGTGAGAACATCGCCCATTCCGAGAATTCGTGAAGCCATGCGCTCAGGATAAAATGGTTGCAGGGCTTCGACTTTCTCACCTACACCAACAAACTTAATTGGCGCTCCTGAGATTCGTCGTACGGATAATGCTGCTCCTCCACGGCTATCACCATCCAGCTTGGTGAGAATTGCACCAGTAATACCAATTTGTTCGTGAAAAGTGCGAGTTAGATTAGCTGCTTCTTGACCAGTCATGGCGTCCACAACCAAGAGGGTTTCGTGGGGTTGGACAACTTCTTTGATCTGGGCTAGTTCCGCCATCATATCTGCGTCTATTTGCAGACGACCAGCAGTATCAATAATTACAGTATCAATATTTTCTGCTCTGCCCCGTTCTACACCTAAACGAGCAATTTCTACGGGATCAGCATCGCTTCCCATTTCAAACACTGGTACATCAATTTGTTTACCCAGTGTTACCAATTGCTCGATCGCAGCTGGACGATATACGTCTGTTGCTACCATCAAACAAGTGCGATCAATTTTGCGGAGGTGTAAAGCCAATTTAGCAGTAGCAGTGGTTTTACCAGTTCCCTGCAACCCAGCCATTAAAACTATTGTGGGTTGATCTTGTGCTTGTTCTAGGGGTACATTTGTTTCCCCCATTACTTGCACCAATTCATCGTAAACAACTTTGATGAACTGTTGGTCAGGACGTACCCCAGTAACAACCTCGGCTCCCTGCGCCTTCGTTTCGACTTCGCTAATAAACTCTTTAACTACCTGGAGATTGACATCTGCTTCCAACAAGGCGCGGCGGACTTCCCGTAAAGCATCCTGAATATTTGATTGGGAAATTTTGTCCTGTCCCCGCAGTTTTTTCCAAGCAGCTTCTAAACGGTCAGCAAGTGCATCAAACATAGTGACTAAATTTGTTTACAAGTAGTTAGCTAGTGATAATATTTCTATACACACTAAGCATTAAGGGGCTTCAAAGGATTTTAGCGGCTTTTGCCTGAGACAGACTCTAGCCGATTCTAAATTACGAAACCAGAATTTCTGGTAAAGTTTGAAGGTACTATTTACCAGCTTAGTAGTTTTGCTCTGTGAGTTACCATTGGGGAGTTACAAATAAAAAAATATCCAGTTTCTCTTACCATGGCAGACAAGATACACAAGAGGAAGAGTAGTATTGCTTCTTTTATTGTTGTAATCATTGGATGATTTTTTTAATCCTGATTTTCAATAAAAAATAATAGGTAAATTTTTGGTTGTTTTTTGGGTCATAGAGTAAATTACTATATTGCTGATTAACGATCAAACTATATTATAAATTCCATCTTAAGCTAGATGATTAATAATGAAAAATTTATAATATCTTGATTTAAGTAAAAATTAGACTAAGCCAGCTAAACAACATAGATAATTGCATAGATAAAAAATAAAATTTACCTGTTAACCTCTGGCAGTTTTCCGAAAAAAGTGGTAATAATTACTACTAGCTATTTATGGATCAGCACCTACCAGTTTATTCTTAATTCATTTTGTAATTGCCGAGCCAAGAGGCTTATCATGCATATTTTTGAATTAAGTAATAAATTCTGCCAAAAAATTTTCTACTCTTAATATTTAATTGGGACACAGAGTCATTATTTAGCTCGCGTTGAGTAGGGTTTAACTTGATTCGTGTAAAAGAAATACTTGTTTTTTTTACTCATAATTACCTTTGAGGTTGATTTGAGTTAATTTTTAGTAAAGCAATGGAGTATTAAAGCATGACTATAGTCAACCGTAAAAAGAATAATCATAATGATGAGGCTACAGTAAGACTGATTTCATTAGTCAAGCAAATGGCTCTGGTTGGCTTAGGTTTTATGGTTATGCTGTTGCTGACAAATAGTCAACCATCATTTTTTATAATTGTTTTGAGTTTTTTGGTAGCTATCTTATTTATTATTTGGAATCAACAAAACTTGCTGAATAAAAGCTCTAAAAAATTATCACGTTCTTCTTCTGCTGATAATTTATCATTCGATTCTCTCCTGAAAATTACCCGTGTAAATTATGCAAATAATAACCAAGTTCAAGAATTAGATGTCAACAAGAATATACTTAAAAATTTTTTAAATAAGAAAATGATAGATCAAGATTTAAATATAAGCTTAATTCTTGCTAATTTAACCAATGCTGAATTAGTGGGTGTTAATTTTAGTAATGTTTATCTAAATGGTGCCAATCTTAGTGATGCCAATCTTAGTGGTGCTAACCTCAGTCACGCTAACCTCAGCGATGCTAACCTTTGTGGTACAAAGCTTGCGATCGCTCAGTTAGTAAGTGCTAATCTCAGTAGCGTTAAACTCATAGGTGCTGATCTGAGCAATGCGAATCTCCAATATGCTAATCTTAGCGCTGCCAACTTGAGCAATGCTCAATTAGTAGGCGTAAATTTCAGCAGTGCTAACCTGAGTGATGCTCGGTTCATAAATGCAAATCTGACTAATGCTAATCTCAGTGGTGTGTACCTGTGGAATGGCAATCTCAATCATGCTCAACTAGTGGATACAGACTTGAGTAATGCTTATATGAGCAGCGCAAAATTGAATCACGCCAATCTTAACTGTGCTGTTCTCAAAAATGCTCAATTAAGTAGTGCCAAAATGAGAAACGCCAACTTGAAGAATGCCAATCTACATGATACACAGCTAATAGGTGCCAGATTAGATCATGCCAACCTAGAAGGCGCTAATTTGGAAGGTGCTAATTTAGAAGGTGCTAATTTGAATGGTGCTAATTTGAGTGGTGTAAACTTAAAATCTGTCAAAATCAACCAAGCAACAAAATTAGATTATAAATGGCGTTTAATTTGGGAAATTTTAAATCTTAAAAATAAGCGTACAGATTTAAGAAATGCCAATTTCGAGGATGCAAATCTTCAAGATGCTGACTTGAGAAATACTGATTTGAGTGATGTAAAATTTACGCGAGCAAAAGTTGATCATGCTCTGTTTGGCTATAATCAGGGGCTTTCTGTGGAGATGAGGCTAGAGTTAAAAGTAAGAGGAGCAGTGTTTGAAGATGAATAAAAGACGAGAGTAATCATAATGCCATGACTAGCAATACTCTGATCCCGCCAGAAGAAATTATCCACTTGTCAGGTATCAGTTGGCAAACATACGAAGCACTATTAAATGAACTCAGTGCTAGTCGTCGCCTACGACTTACCTATAATTATGGCAACCTTGAAATTATGGTTCCCTCGCCTGAGCATGAGCGTTATAAAAAAGTTATTGGTAGATTTGTCGAAACTCTGGCTGAAGAATTAGCAGTTAGGATAGAACCTCTCGGTTCCACAACTTTTAAACGACCTAATTTGACTGGTGCTGAACCAGACGAAAGTTTTTACATTCTCAATCTCAACGCTGTTAAAGGTAAAAATAGAATTGACTTGCAGCAAGATCCACCACCAGATTTAGTAGTGGAGATTGATATCACCAGTGGTTCTCAAGAGCGTTTGCAAATCTATGCCAGTATGGGTGTACTAGAAGTTTGGCTATATGATGGCAATGTTTTTAGCATCAATATCTTACAAAACCACAAATATGTAGTAGTTGAGGAAAGTTTAGCATTTCCAAATTTGCCAATTCAGCAAATTTCTCGCTTTTTAGAACAGGTAGGACAGAAAGATTATTTGGATTTGATTAAGGAGTTCCGTAACTGGGTTAGAAGTCAAATCCAGAAAGATAGTTAGTGGTTGGTCGGTAAGTGGCTCTAGCCCTCAAATATTCAAGCACTAAAGTGCTTAGGAACGCAAATTTAATAACATGCAATTCTGATGGAACTTAAAACGGTGCGTTACGCTCCGCTAACACAGCCTACTTTTGCACTTTATTTAATCCTCATTCCTTACTACAAACCATTAACTCCTAACTAATTCCTCTACTGCATTAGCATCAGTTGGCAAAGCATCTGTTAATACTTCCCTGTCACTATCTGTAACTAAAACATCATCTTCAATGCGAATACCACGCACATCAGCAAACTGAGATAAACGCTCCCAATCAACTGTGTATTGGTATGTAGAACGTATTTCTGAATTATTTATAATTGCTGGAATTTGATAAAACCCAGGTTCAATTGTTACTAACATACCTGAGTGCAAAGGACGATTTAAACGTAGATAACTTAAACCAAAGCGATCGCTCCTTTCCCGTCCTGATTCATATCCGGCTAAATCTCCCAAGTCTTCCATGTCATGGACATCCAAACCCAACAAATGACCAATACCATGAGGAAAAAATAAAGAATGAGCATTCCTTTCTACCAAATTTTCAGCATCTCCTCGCAAAATTCCTAAATCTACCAAACCCTGAGCGATCGCACTACATCCCAACAGATGAATATCTCTGTACTCTACACCAGGACGCACCTGAGCAATACAAGCGTCATGGGCTGCCAATACAACATTATATATATCTCTTTGGGTAGATGAAAATTTTCCACTCACGGGCCAAGTACGGGTAACATCACTTGCCCAACCCATTTCTGTTTCAGCACCGACATCAGCAAGCAATAAATCACCCGGTTGTAGGGAATTGTGATATTGCTCGTTATGCAAAACTTCACCGTGAACAGTGACAATACTGTGGTAGGCAGTAGTCATATTCTGGGCGATAATGACTTTTTCCATCGCTGCGCGCACTTCTGCTTCTATTTTGGCACTGGGTGTTGCTGCCATACCTGCTTTATGTGCCTCAACTGTGACAGCAGCAGCTTTTCGTAATTCGGCTAGCGCTTGTTGATCGTGCGTCAGGCGTAACTCAATAATTGCTTGGGCTAACTCTAAATCAATGCCTTGCAGTTGATGTCGTGGTAGAATCCATCTATTCAACAGTTGTGACTGTTGTGTCCAAGTAGCTGGATCTTGGACAGCAATTGTCGCTACTCCCTCTAAATATGACTCTAATTCTGCCATTGAATAGGCAGCATCTGCCCCGATTCGAGTGGCGATATCTTCTCGATTGGGCATTTCACCATGCCATAGGGCGCTACCAGGTGCGGGATCATCAATGAATAATTCTAGCTTACCTGCTTCGAGGCGAATCGCGGCATTCACAAGTGGTAATCCTGCAAAGTAAAGGAAATGACTGCTAGCGCGGAAAGGAAAGACATTGGCTGGATAATTGCGAGGAATACTAGTTCCTGACCAAAGAATTACTGGAAAATCAATCCGAGTAGCTAGTTGTTGTCTGCGTTGGCGTAGCGTTTCAATTAGGGAATTACAGGTGTGATGAATGGACATGGCAAAGGGATCGGGGATTATGATAATGAGTCAAACAGCTTTATTTTTCTTTAATAGACCTCTTGCAAAATTATTTTGTGGTATGATTAAGAGTTTTCTTCAAAATGCACATCAAAATCTATACAGAGAACTTTTATTACTTTATTGGTATTTCTGATTGAAATGGAACGCAAATTTTAAAAACTTTCTATCATACCATGAATTATTTTTGCAAGAGGTCTAATTTTAACTAGTACAGCACGGCGTAAATAAAGCAACCATTTAAAATACTCGAAAAGCTTATTTTATAAGCTTTCTTTCTTTTTACTTTTGCCTTTTTACTTTTGCCTTGTTGTACTAGTATCGTCAATTTACTAAATATTGCTAATATCAATCTGGAATCTTGTTATATACATTTGTAGCTGTGTTTTATATAGACACTACCTAGACTAGGCATTCAGGGTAAGCTCATCTAATTTAGTATAAAATCAACTTGACAAATTAAGCAAAATAAGAATAGCCGATGGGAGAAGAAACGTACTTGACATCAGAACAAGATAAGTGAGATGACTTCCATACTGTCG
>JAESGT010000085.1_pt1 | contig 30477 bp, 26 predicted proteins | sample 9266261 | NCBI WGS metagenome assembly JAESGT01 (sample SAMN15741584, study PRJNA653494) | algae metagenome | isolation source: Pelatocladus maniniholoensis HA4357-MV3 and co-occurring heterotrophs from... | place: USA: Maniniholo cave near Haena, Hawaii | collected 2009-07-28 | reverse complement strand
ATATTTGATTATTTGTTTTTCAAAATATATTCGTTCAGTACTCTATTTCTTAATCATCCTGATTTTTTCGCTTTTCTCATGATGTAATCTCTTTGTACTTCAATTTGAAGTGCGGAATGTGGGTTTTTAAGAAGTAAGAAGTAAAAAGTAAAAGATAATCCCCATAAATAAATTTAGTATCTATAGGATTCCTATAGGATCGATACATAAGCATCCAAATACTACTTGGAAAAATTAAAAAAGCCTCTCAATCTTGAGAGGCTACAGTAGGTTTAGCGGAGACAACTTGTAAACTTGTAATTACTTTTGTGAATCTACCAAACTGCGATCGCTGCTACTGCTCCGGAAATTGCAGAGAATATAGCCGATACTAAGGCTGTAGCGAATAACCACCAGGCTGCTGATGCGGCTGCTTTGCGGGTTTCTTCGGCTTGCTTTTGGGCTTGGTGCTTCACTTCTTCTAAGCGTCGCTGTGCTTCTTGTTGCAGCCGTTCTGCTCGTTGTAAAACAGTATGACGCGCTCGTTCGACTTGGTCGATGATCCGATTTGCATCTTCTTCTGAGATATCCTCACGAGAACTCATGACTGCTACCAAGGTTTCGCGATTGAAAGAAGACAGGCGATCGCGTAAAGCATCAAACCCAGCTTGGGGATCATCAAATAATGTACGAACATCGCGCTTAATACCATCATAATTCAATTCGGGACGTTCTAGAGAGTTAAGATAACTACGGATGCGAGCAAAAATTGAGTCAATGGTGTCTTGAATGCGTCGTTGAATTGCTCGTACTTGCTCTACAAAGGAATCCCGTACAGAGAATATAGTATCAGCAATCCGCGCGGCTTCTTCGTCACTTAAGTCTTCGCGCAGTTTCAGCAATGTGACAATTGTAGAGCGGTCAAATTGAGCTAGGCGATCGCTCAAACTGTCCATACCTACACGCGGATCATGCAATAACAAATACAAGTCGCGTTTAATACCTTCTGGGTTGAGTTCCTCTTTGCCACTGCGGCGCAAATATTCTTCCAAATAAGCTTGGAATGTTTCGACTCTTTGTTGTGTTCGAGCCGCTAAACGACGAGGTGAGCGGATGACATTGCGAATCGTGTCTTGAACAGAATCAATGACTTGATTAACTTGTTCTTCGGATAAATCTTGACGCTGACTCAGTAATTTTACTAAAGTATCTCTGTCTACCTGAGACAAGCGGCGACGCAGAGCGATCGCTCCTTCTCTAGGATCTTGCAACAGCCGATTCAAATCCCGTTGAATACCTTCGGGGTTGAGTTCATTTTTGCCAGTGTTCCGCAGATAATCGGCGATGGTAGTTGTAACTGAGTCGTATTGTTGTTTCGCTCTATCAGCTACAGCTTGCGGTGCGTGGCGAACGCTATGCCAAGAATCTTCAACTGTGCCAATAATTTGATTAGCTTGGTCTTCGCTTAAGTCTTGGCGTTGACTCAGCAATTTGACTAAAGTATCCCGATCAAAACGAGACAGACGCGCCCGCAGCGCTGCAACTCCAGCTTGTGGATCTTGCAGCAGTCTTGTTAACTCGGCTCTAATTGCGTTGGGATTTAGTTCTTCTTTGCCAGTATTACGTAGATATGACTCTAAATTTAGCCACAGCGTTTCGGCTTGATATTTGGCTTGATCTGCTAGTCCTTTGGATTCAATCAGGACGCGATCGCGCTGTTTTTCCAGTTCATTGAGAATTGTCTCTGCTTCTTCTGGATAAATATCATTCCGTTCTAGCAGTGTTTCTCGCATTTCTTGACGATCTAACAATGCTAAACGGCGAGACAGAGTTTCATAATCTGCGTCGGAGTCTTGCAACAGGGGTTTAAAGTTCTGCTCAATTCCCTCTAGAGTTAATTCTGATTTGGGAGTGACGAGTAAATAAGTTTCAACTCGGCGTTGCAAGTCCTGTAAAATTTCTCTTTCTTCTTCAGCAGTGACTGTCACCAAGACATTTTGCCGAACAGCTTCTAACTGAGAGACAATACGTTGAATTTCTGCCTGAGTTAAAAGACCACGCTGTTGCAGGATATTAGCAAAATCGCTGCGAGACAGTTTTTCTAATTCCCGGCGCACTGTTCCAGGATCAGCAGCAGGATCGTAAATCACATCACGAAAATCCTGGGCTATTCTCTCTTGACTTAACTGCCAAACATAAGTATTCAACAGGTAGTTTTCTACATCCGCACGAATCGGACTGTAAGGTTGCTTTGGTGTCGGTAGTCCTAATTGATCTGCTTTTTCACCAACTTTATCTTTGGCTGTAGTTAAAGCACCCAAGATTTTTTCGACATCTAAATCTGACAGATCAGTCCGTCCCAATACAATCCCACTCAAAGCTGTTATTCCCTGTTGTAATGTTCGCTGAATCGGTCCAGGGGTCGCTTCTTGGGCTGCTTTTTGATCTGCTTCTTTCGCAGAACGCATTTCCGCCATTAGCTGATCGAGTTTGCGATTAAGTTCGTCTGTGTTCGCTTGTCCTGGCTGGAGTGATTTAAGATAATCAACCAACTCAGCCATTTTATCTTGGGAGGGAGTTTGACTTACTACTTGTTGCCAAACACTGTACAAGGTATCGGCGATCCGGTTAGCATCACGCTTCGATAGGTCGGTGCGACTGCTGACTAAATCGATAAATTTTTGGCGATCAATATTGCGAATATCGCCTGAAGTAGCTATTTCTCTGACTTGCGGATCACCCAACAATCTTTCAAAATCACCGCGAATCTTGGTTAAGTCTAGTTCCGGTGGACGTACCATTTCTAGATAATCTTCGACTTTTTCGCGGACACTGGTAGGGTCGATCGCACTACCCAATTCCCGGCGAACAGCTGCTGCGGCGGCTTCGGTGGTGGCTACTACCTGCTGGTTTATAGCCTTTGCACCCAAGGCGGCGGTGGCTGTTCCCATTATTGCTTGAAAGCCGGAAGTTGCAGTGTTAACTACATTACCAATTAAAGAACCGACTGTGGTCGAACTCACCCAGACTAGCAATAAGAAGTATGCGCCCCAAATTACTAAACCGAGAGTTGCGCCTAGTCCTGGACTAAAAATCACCAGACTCATTTTGACAGCCAAAAAGCAAGCGATCGCTAGGGCGATCGTGACTGTAATTAAAGTCCAAATTCCAACTGCTGTACCAATTTTGCGGATAGTTCCCCCAAAACTGCCGACTTCCTCATGATCTGAATTTGAATCAGATGGACGTCCTAAATAGGAAATACCTGCTGCAACTGAAAGGTTAGTTAATACTAACTGAAACGCAAAAGCTAGGATTACGCCGGAAATTAAAGCAGTAAAAAAACGTGGACCTGAAATAGCAACCGATGCTTGTGCTGGTGAGATTCCTTGTGGCTCCACTGTCACCTGCGCTATCCAAAATAAAGACTGGTAGAGTTCCAGCGTTGTTACCGTACTCTGAAACATTCTATTTTTTTCCTCTATGTTTTAGCTATGTGGTATAAAAATTTGCTAATTACTTTTACATCTATATCATTCGCCATACACAATTCCTTAGCTCAGAATCGTGGAATTTAGGCTATTACAGCATCCGCCCCAGGTCTGATACTATCTACTGCGTTAGATATAAGTTTTTATCACTAATATTTCAACTTGCAATTATTGAGATTCTATCAGTGTTATCACTTAAAGTCTCGTTAAGTTTAATATTTGTTTAGATATAAAAAATTTTCACCCTCTTAGGGTGTATTTTCGCATTCAAAAACAGATTGAATAATCGTCCATTAGGAATGCTTAGAGTTTGTAACCATAGGAATACAGCAAGCTAATAATTCCTAGCTAAAGTAAACATATGTAACAAACAGTTGGAAAACACAAATTAGTTATTAGTTATTCAGCTTTAAAAATTATCAATTACTAATAGCTAATAACCAACAAAATTAAGCAATCATAGAATAATTTTGGAGACAAAAATGGAAACTCGTCCTTCAACAGATTTATCACCAGTTGCTCCAGCATATAACGGCAAAGATCGTAATGCTTTTTTATTTGGCTTAAATCCCCAAGCAGAATTATGGAATGGCCGTTTGGCAATGATTGGTTTTCTTGCTTATTTGATTTGGGATTTAGCTGGTTATAGTGTGTTGCGTGATGTTTTACATATCGTTGGTTATTAATGTCAACAATATGTAACGATGCAATGATGTGATGCACTTTTATTGAACAATATTGGTTTTAAAGGAGACAAAAAAATGGAAACTCGTGAAAAACGTCCTTCTACAGATTTACCAACAGTAGCTAATGCTTACAATGGCGTTGATCGTAACGCTTTTATCTTTGGTCTAAATCCCCAAGCGGAACTATGGAATGGCCGTTTAGCAATGATTGGTTTTCTTGCTTATTTGCTTTGGGATTTAGCTGGTTATAGCGTGTTGCGTGATGTTTTACACTTCATAGGTTAGTAAAAAGTTAAAGCTATAGCTCCCCGACTTCTTTAAGAAATCGGGGAGCTAATTCTCTCAATTTTCACAATTCATTTAGGATTGCTATATTAGGATGTGTTATTAATATCTGTAAAATGCCATTTTTTCTAGAGATTGGTGCATTACGGTATTACTAACGCATCCTTACTCCTGATTATTTGGTTTCGGTTTTAATAGCCTAAACCAAAACTGGGAACCTCCTTGCTCAAGAGGAATATAGCCAATTTCCCCACCCCAACGTTCTACTGTAATTCTGCAAAAGTATAGTCCCAGTCCAACTTTACCTGATTTTCCAACTTGGGAAAACTTATTAAAAAGATTTTTAGTTTTTTCTGCTGGGATACCAGCACCTTGATCATCTATAGTCACAAAAATACTATTTTCTTCTTGCTGTAAACTAATTGTAACTGCGGAGTTCATTGGACTATAGCGAAAAGCATTTTCCATCAAATTTGCAATAATCCTATTCAAACGTGATTTATCACCTACAACCCTCCAATCTGCTGTTATATCAACATTATTCGCAAGTTGTAAGTTTACTTTATTCAGTAAAAAAGTGGGTGATAAAAGTTGGATAACTTCTTGTGCAGAAGTTAAAATATTTGGAGCTAGATCGGCATCTACAGTAAAAGATTCTAGAGAATTTACTTCGGCAGAAAATGCATATAAAATATCTCTAATTAAGATTTCTTCCTGAAGTGTTTGTTTTTTTCCAATTTCTAAATACTCTCTAGCTTTTGGTGTTAAATTTTCAGTTTCTAACAGCATCAAACAGCAATTAATTCCACTTATGTGTCCAGCGATATCATGTATAATACAGTGAACCAAAATATCTTTTTTTTGGTTTTCTTTCATGATGTACTGGTAATTGAGTTGATTCTCTCTAGCTTTTTGAATTAGGTTTATTTTTTCTTCATATTCTTCCTCTAATAATTTGATTAATAATATTTTATTACTTTTCACGCAAATTGCTGTGGCTTCAAAATGATCTTCTTTGCCAGATAAATCTAATTGATACCAGATACCTGATTTTAATTGATTTTTGTCATTTTTGTTCCATAGCTCTTCAGCATCTATCAGGAAATTTTCTAAAAAGGGAAACTCTTCTTCTGGGATAAGTATTTGCATTCCAGATTTAACTTGATGAACACAAAATCTTTGTAACCAGCCTGGTGGAGTTCCAGTAATTCTAAAGCGGCCAAAGTTTAATCTCTCCAAAACTAGAGTATCTAAAGCAGCAAAAATATCTGCTGTAATAGAGTCGCTCATGATATGCACAATTTTGTTAAATGTATTTGTGATTAAATATTATTAATTTTATAATTGCTTAAAAATGGACGTTAATAAATTATAGATGTTTATTTATTTTTTTGTTAATTAACTATATCTTAGTTTAACTAATTACCTATATTTCTAAAATTTTATTAGCAAGGATTTGGAAAGATTCTTCGACACCCAAACCTGTCTTCGCACTCGTTTTAATGACAATCCAACCCCTTTGCACAACTTCGTTAATTTCGGCATCACTAATTTCCCATTCTTCTATTAAATCCCACTTATTCAGTATAAGTATAAATGGTACTATTCCAATAGTATTTTCGACTTTAATTTGTAAGTTGAAAGCTTTTTCCAGAGTATTCTTTCTCGTTCCATCTACCACTAATAAATATCCTGATGCTCCACGTAAGTATGACATCCGTACTTTTTGAAACTCATCTTCTCCATATAAATCCCAAAGAATAAAATTTAGATCTTGTCCTTGAAGATTGACTGTTTTTTTATCAATTTTTACACCGACTGTTGTTTGATACTTCTCAGAGAAAATACTGTGAACAAACCTTCCTACTAAACTAGTTTTACCAGTCGCAAATGCACCTACCATACAAATTTTTTTTTGCAGCATAAGTATCCTTTAGTTACGGGCATCAATTAAGAATACCTTAAAAGATACCCTACGATTAATTTGTTGGTTTTGTTCTGTAATTCCTGTGCTTGAAGATTGACTTGACCCTACACCCACGGTGCTAAAATTACTTGTATTGATACCTTGGGAATTTAAGTAAGCGATAATCTTACTAGCACGGGCTTGACTGAGTATTATATTTCTTTGCTCTGTTCCAGTGATATTTGTGTGTCCTATGATTTCAAAACGCACATCTTTACCTAAAGACTTGGCTACACTGAATAATTTTTTAATTGCGGATACTATATTTGATAATTTATTACTTTCACCTGGTAACAATTCAGTACTTCCCTCAAGAAAAAAGAGTTGATACTGCTCAATTTTTTGTTTATATAATTGCAATTCTTGTAGTTCTAATTCAAGTAAATTTTTATCAATGTATTGAGTGATACCAGGAATCAAACGCCAAGATTTTTTTGCTTCTAAAATCCATTCACGTGGTGCATTTCCCGTAGCATAAAGAATACCATTTTGATCAACTCTGAATGATACAGTTTTGGGAGCTTGCAGTAATTCTGCGGCCCTTTTTGCTATTATTTGCGGTTCAAGAGATACATAAGGTTGCCATTGACTGATAACTGTCTTAGAATTAATGTTCGCTTGTTTCATTAGTAAATACGGATCTGTAGCTAAGGGATCGCGCATTCCAGAAATAAAATTTTTTGCATATCCCTTCTTGGCTTGAATCACAACAATCCCAGGCTGAGAGTTGAGTTTTTCTAGATATGCATTCCAACGTAATTGTTCTCTAAAGCTAAAAAAGCTCCACATTCCTAGTGCGATCGCGATCGCACTAAAGAAACTCCATGCATAGATATATTTTTTCTTGGATGGAACTTTGTACCTTGCTTCTAAACATTCCTCTAGATAAGCTTTACTAATACTAAATAGTTTTGTTTCACCTGTAAAATCATGAAGTTCTCTATGCAATTTTAGGTGAATCTTTTCTATTGCGTTTTGAAAAACTAATCGTAGTTCTTGAGGAGCATTTCCTCGAATTATACCTGCTAATACTGCTTGTGGTCCTTCCTCAATCCATATGGTGAGTTCCCCAAACTGCAAACTTTGTAAAGCTTCATCTTTTTTGACATTGAAAGAGTCTTTGACAAAATCTTGAATCGCCGTCAACATCGCTGAAACTAAATCAGGATCTTGAGCAGCTACTTGTGGCGCTAAAATATGTTGCAGCAATAATCCAGTTTCTTTGTGAATTAAAAATACTTCTTCTACTCGATAAATCAGGGTGCGTAGTAGAACAACTTCAGCAAAAGTCTTCCCCGTCTGTCGTGCTTCTAGTCTCCACTTAAAACTTTGTGGTGACATACTGTGTTCTAGTGTTTGATTTAAAGATTGAATCATTTCACCTAGAACTGTGCTAATCGCCTTACGAGTAGCAGGGCCAATTATGGGAAAAAATGCTTCCGAAAGAACATTCAAATCTTGCTTAACAGAAGATTGAATTGCTTTTTCGACTGTGGGAACCATTGCTTCGGCTAATTTTTCATCTTGCAGTGTTCCCAAAATTACAGCTTCTGGAAGCAAACGACTAATATCTTCTGCTTGAATTTGAGGATTTTCTAATCGCTCGTATAGTTTATCAAGTTGTGCAGTTTCTACCCCTAATAGTAAACTGCGGAGTTCACTGAGTTCATTAGTAGCTTCTCCACGATTGTTGTTTATAGGTAATGTTTCATGAGGATTCTCATCATTAGAAACTTCGGGTGATTTGTACGTTAATTCATCAGGGTAATATTCATTCATTGCCAAAATTATCCAACTCACGATCTATGTTGAGTTGCATCTTTGTGAGAAATTTATTGGAAATTGAGGTTAGCAACTAGAAAGTAGAGACTAGTTAGTGATTAGTGGTTTTTTAGCTTTGTGTTCTCTACTTTGTCCCCCATGTCTTTCTTGTCTTTCTTGTCCCTTCATCTCTACTGTCGAGAATTCAGCCGTATGGCTAATTCTGTAAACATCGCTGCAAGAGTGGAACGATCTGTTTTTTCTGCACGTATTTCTTGAGATTCTTGTTGGAGTAGCGCTAAAATCTCTTCGTATTTTTGACGAATGTCATCCTGTAGGGTTTGAGATTGATTAAGAAGTTGTTCACGTAATTCACGTGTTTTTGTCGCTGCTTGTTCATCAAATTGAGAGAGTTTTCTTTCTATAGAAATATTGATTCCTTTTTGCTCTTCGCTGAGTGTTGTGATGGCTTCCTCTCGTTTGAATTGTTCGCTTTTTAGCTGATCATTTACAGCTTCAATTTCATTTTTTATATAATTTTCTAAATAGTCTAAACGTTTTTTGGTTTCATCTCGTAAGCTAGCACATTCTTTGATTAAACGGTCTTCTAGACGCGTAAACTTTTTTTCGAGTTCTCGCATCTGACCACCAAAAAGAATATCTCTGACTTTATCTAAACTGTTAATGTCGCCAAAGCTATTACTTATTGCAGACTGATTTATGCTTGGAACTAAACCACCTGGGGTTGAGTCTGCAAAATTATGATTAAATTTTTCTCCTTCCATCGAACTCATATTTTTAATCCTTGCTAGGTTGTAAGTTAGTTTAGCTTCTAGTTTGTTATATGTTAAGACAATTTATTATTCTTGCCTTAACCTTGTTAAAGTATTACTTTCTAGAGTAGCATCCTCGGATCAAGCAATATATTGTATTTCTAAAAGCTGGAAATATATATTAACGTAATATGGTTTCTCAATAAAGAAAAACAAAAAGGAATATAGTCACGTGAATAAACTGGGAGTTTAGAAGCCCTGTGGGTTCTGTGAAGCAGTATAGTTCTAGGAGTACTAGAGTAAAAAGCGAACCAGCACATACACTGATGCGGTACATAGTTGCAATAGCATAACAGGAATTCCGTAGTGCAGAAAAGTTTTGAAGGAAATACGGCGTCCATGTTGTTCAGAAATCCCGGCTGCTACGATGTTAGACGATGCACCGACTAAAGTTCCATTGCCTCCCAAAGTAGCACCAAACATCATTGCATAAAAGAGTGGTAAGACTTCTGGTGGAAGCTGTCCTTGAAAGTCTGGTGCGAGAACTTCTGCTGGCGCTAATCCAACATTGACAAGGTATTGTTTGAGTAAAGGAACCATTGCTACCACTAAGGGAATATTAGGAACTACGCTAGACAATAGCCCAATTAAAAATATTAAGCTCAGTGAACCTAAGAGAATATTTTTTCCCAAAATAATTGCTAATACTGCTGATAAACCGTTAATCACGCCAGTTTTTTCGAGTCCTCCAATTAGCACAAATATACTCATAAAAAATATCAATGTACTCCAATCAACATCCCGCAAAATATTATTAACAGAATCTATTTTGCTTTGATGTGACAAAAGCATTGCTAAAGCTGCTCCGAGTAAAGCGACAGCAGCTGGTGAAATCGGTACTGGAAGAGATTCTCCGATCACAAAAAACACTAATACAAGAGCTACAATTAATGCTCCCAACGATAAAACACGTGGATGATTAATTTGAGGAAGTGGTAATTGTTCTAAATTTTCTAGTTTTTTATGCCAAATTTTGCGAAATAAAAATGGCAAGATAGCGATCGCAGTCATAACAGCGATCGCTCCACCCAAACTCAAGCGCCATAGATAATCTGTAAAGCTAAGATTGATAGCTTCACCTACAATAAATGTTGCCGGATCACCTACTATCGTGAGCAATCCAGAACTATTAGCAATGAACACCATTAGAATTAATAATGGTACAAAATTGACTCCAACTTCTTGAGCCATTGGCGGAATTAATGGAGCTAATAGCATCACTGTTGTAGCATTTGGTAAAACGGCACAAATAGGAGTAGTAATCGCCACAATACCTAGTAACAGACGTTTACCTTCTCCTTTTGCTAATAGCACCATTTGAGTTGCTAAATACTCAAATATTTTTGTCGGTTCAAATGCGCGAACCAATACCATCACACCAAAAAATAAACCAAGTGTGCCGTGACTTTTGCCTATATAGCCAATAGCTTCTTGTAAAGTCATGACATTGGTAAATACTAATAACAAAGCACCTAACAATGCTGCAATTGTTAGATGAATCCACTCTGTCATGATCAAAAAAATGACAGTAATAAAAGTAAAAATACTCAAAATCTCTTGCCAGCTTTCCACAGATTACTCCTGGATTAAGTATGTCGGCACAAATTAAGCTAATTTCAGTTATCAGTTGTTTATTCTATTTGATGTTTTATTAGTACTTTTTGAGTTGGGAGCATCCCAAATGTTATAAAAAACTCGCCTACGATTTAAATCGCAGTCTCATAACTAAAGTCTTGCTCAAGCAGACTGTTTGATTTATTTGAACTGTGAAGCTAGGATAAAGTATCCCAATAAAAAATCAAAAATACTAATTGTATAAGCTTGTAGAGAGTGCAGCAGAGGCGTAGTATTTGCTTATTAATTAACACTTATTACAAGCTTATAATTTTCATTCTTCGTCAATACAAGTGGGTATACCCAGTACCGGACAAGGAAAATTAGAACCAAGTTTTTGCACAATTGGATGTTTGGCTGATTTACAGCCTAAAAATAATATAGTTGCTGCTTCTGATGCAACTACTTTATTTAGTTCATCAGCTACGCAGCCAAACCGCAAATGAGCTTTAAAATAACTCTGCCATTCTTCAGCAAGACAACGTGCTTGCCATAATATTCTTTCTGCTTGTGCAAATTTATTTGTTTGAGTTAAGACAGGAGTTTGAACATTTTTTGATGGTAAACTAATTGGGCAATAATTTGGAAACTGCTCAAATGATTGACTTGTTTGAAATTCCTGTGCTGGCAAAATATAAAAAAAATCATTTGTTTGGTATTCTTCTAACACGTAAACAGCTTGAACTAGAACATGTAATTTTGTCGCTAAACGTGTTTGATGAGCAATCAACAAGCTAATATCTAACGCGGTGTGGCTATTAGGAGAACTATTATAGCCAACTATAAAATTGATTGATTTTGTGGATTCAGGATGTTCTGAGAAAGATGTTATTGAGTTACAGTGCAATAACATTTGCTCAATTAAGTCATCTCTATTGATCGCGTCTTGCAAACGCACTAACATGGGTTTGATATTCACAGCATTCACTTCTTTGCAATCAAAATTGGATGTTACTAGTTGGTACTTTATTGTTGTTAGTTACTTGTTAGTTGGTAAAATTTACTTATTCTAAACAACAAATAACAGTCAACAAAGTACTAAGTAGGTCGGCATAAATAAAGCTAACTCATGAGGATCGTCATTTGTCATTGGTAAGGGTTTCAGCGATTTTAGATTTCTTAACATAGTGATGCTTATTTTCGCCGACTTACTTATCTACTATTTTCTATCTACTAACAAATAAGTATTCATCAGTAGTAAAATTCTGAGCTAGGAAATTTAAGTCCAAATTAGCAACGAATACTTCTGGCGATGTTGGCATCAATTCGTAGTTAGCCAATGCAATCACCCACCACAACAGGATAATTCACAAAAATCCGACAACAGGATACAAGATTACATCCTTGAGAACAAAAGGTTTTGCCTTTTTTCCATCAGTTTGGCTAGCAACTGCAAATATTGCAGCCAAATTTAATTGAAAGATCATAGATGCAACCTCAACAGAGTCAAGTGCAGGTACAAAAAATCTGAGCAGTACCAGCCAAGGAAGCTGATGAGGTTTAAACATTGAAATAATGCTCTGTGCCTCTTCAGTCTCCTCTCAATGCCTACGAAGTTAGCTGACGGGCTAGGACTGAGAGATGTCCTTCTCATTTGAGATATGCCCCAAAATATGGTTCCTCCGCTCCAGCGTTAGCGTTGTCATTCGCTAGATTAGGCTGACTTACTCTACTTTAAGAAAATAAAGTAACATATATTTTTTGATATTGTATATCAATCTTAAGGTAAATATGATGATGGAGTATTAAGTTTATTGTTACAAAGTTAATTTATCAAACTTATAAGCAGAAATTTAATCCGTAAAAACTACGTTGACAAAGCCAAGTAAGAAAATAAATTGACTTTACTACTTTTGAACATCCTTGTACAATATGCCGACAAAAAGCAATATTTGCAAGATTGAAGATGTATAAAAATCTGGCGGCGATAACTACCTTGAGTTTCTTGTTGACAACATTCACACCTGCGGTTGCTAAAGCCGAAACAGTGATGGAAAAAGTAGCACGGACAGGAGTACTAACAGCAGGTACTAGCAAAGATGCAATTCCTTTTGCCTATACCAGTAATCAGGGACAATTGGTTGGTTATTCCGTAGATATGTTGAATCTGATTAAAGAACAGTTAGAAAAGGAACTGGGAAAAAAAATTCAATTGCAATTGGTAACAGTGACACCAGGAGAACGGATTCCGAAAATTCTAAATGGACAAGTGGATATTGTTTGTGATGCTAGCAGTTTTACTTGGGAACGGGATAAAAAAGTAGATTTTTCACTGAGTTATGGTGCTACTGGTACTCAATTATTAGTAAAAAAGGGAAGTAATTTGGGTTCTCCTCAGTCTTTAATCGGTAAACGTGTTGGTGTACTGAGCCAAACTACCAATGAATTAGCACTCAAGCGAGTTCAACCCCAAGCAAAACTAGTCTTATTAAAAGATCGGGCAGCAGGATATACTGCTTTGCAACAGGGAAAAATTGATGCTTTTGCATCAGATAGCATCCTATTAGAAGGATGGTTAGGAACAACGAAAAACCCAGATGCTTTTCAAGTGGTACCAGATCGCCCTTACTCTAGAGAAGGTATTGCATGTATGGTTCCTGAAAATAATTCTAGATTCCTCGACTCAGTTAACTATACTCTCTACAAGTTCATGCAAGGATTCGTAGATAGTGACAAACGAAATGTTACTATCTTTGATCGCTGGTTTGGTTCTAATGGCGTAGTTTTTCTGAACAACGATTTACGCGATTTAGCAGTTGAAACCATGCAAATCATGATTGAATCCCGCGAAGAGATTCCTAAGTAGATAAGTAAGTCGGCACAAATAAAGCTAACTAGTTGGGATCGTTATTTGTCATACTCTACCTTGAAGCCGAAGAAGGCGCGTCTATGTCATTGGTTATTGGTTAGGCTTTTAGACATGTTTACTTTTCGTAACTCAGTTATGTTTATTCCCACCGACTTACTTAATGGGTAATGGGTAATGGGTAATTGGTTTACCCATTAGACCTCTTGCAAAAGTCGAATGAACCCCCCTCAATCCCCCCGTTCACGGGGGGAAGATTTAGTTCCCTCCCCGTAAACGCTTAGGGTTAGGGTGGGGTAAAAATATTTTTGCAAGAGGTCTATTACCCATTACAATTTTTCTTCTATATCGGCTGTGGGAAAATATTTGTCTATTGCCTCACCGAGAAACAAACTTAAAACTCCCAGTAAAATTCCTATTCCCATAATGCTCAATTCAACACTACTAAAAAGTGCAGCACTGGGGTAAATAAAAGTTAAAGCAAGCATTAAAAAACTTGAGATACTACTTGCAAGCAAAGATAGCCTCACACTAACTTTAGAGAAGGTGTAATATCCTGTTTGAGAAAGCAGGTAGGCAATAAAAGGAACAAGCACTGCCCCTACATAGGCTGCATAAAAAGCTACTATTAGAAAGACAATCTCACCACCTTTGAGGGCAACAATTAGACTCAACAAAGCATTTGTAATTGTAATCAGCAACCGACTATACTTGGACGCAGGCAGAATGTGGAAATCCAAGATAGTTTTGGTTTGCATCTGTAATGTACTGCTGCCAACACCCAAGGCTGGAACCAATAGAGATGCCATCAGGATAATACCCAAAGGCTTATCAGTTCCACCACCAATCCATGACAGGATAAAGGGAAGCGTTTGTTTACCATCAATACCAGCAGGCAAAATTCCTGCCTTTAGGGCTGCTACTACAACAGAGGAAGGTAATAAGGCGAGTAAAAACAATGAAATTGCTGCTAACAGACAGCCTCGATACACATTCGCCACATCTTTTGTTCGGACAATAAATTGCTGATACCTCATGTCTACGAGAAGTAGGAGGATTGTAGATAGCGAAATGCCCAGTTTTGTTGTTGAACTTACAACTTCAAGTGAGGTAGTGAACTCCAAAGGCGATCGCACATAGTCAGGTATTGCGTGCAACACCCAAAGTCCATACAGCAGAGATAAGAAATTTAGAACCAGTAGCCCTCGAAGTATCCAGCTAGCTTTTTCGACAGGTAGCAAAGAAATAATTGTAACTAAAATAGCCATTCCCAACATTGTGGGTAGCGTCGATATTCCCAATACCTTGAGGATGAATGCTCCAGAAATCAACTGGACGGCTGCGATCCCAATCAGAGACGCCCACGACATCAATCCTACAAAGATTTTTACCTTATTCCCATAGTAGGAACCGAGCAAAGTCCAGATTTGCTCGACTTTTGTCCAATAAAACTTTGCCAGTCCCATCATCGCAATGGTACCCAAAGCAATGCAGACGGCGTAAAGACTACCAGCTATACCCAAAGTCAATGATTGTTCAGCAGTTCCCAAAATAAACCCCAAGCCGTAATGGGCGGACACCAACAAAGCCGCTAGCGATAAGGCGTCCAGTCTCCGGTTTTCACTCATATTGGCATTAAACTTAGTTGAACTTATTTATATCCCACATTCCGCACTTCAATAAGTAGCATGGGTAAACTACATAAACAGAAAATGCGCTCATGAGAATTTGAACAATCAAGTAACCAGAAAAATAAATAAATTATCCACATCCAAATTCCAGCTTTTTTACACCATAAAAAAGCTTGTTATTCAACAATATTTAATTAGGATTTTGCAATCAGTTAGGGAAACATCAGATTAAGCAATACTGAAGAGCCGAGAGTTCAAAACTCAGATAATAAGTAATACTTTTGACAAGCTAAAGGCAAAAATGGCAGGATTCGACAACGAAAATCCGTTAAGTTCAGAATCCTCCGCCAACCTTGTGCAATCATCAAGTGAATCCCCTGAAAGCATTGAAATATCCAACGCAAAGTGGGGGATTGTGTGTCTTTGTTTAGTTGATTTTTCACTGTAGTTTTTTGGTGCTATGATTCCTAAGTGATCCAAGTTTTTACTTTCAAACTCTAGAGTTTGGTAATTCATTTTTTTGGTAACTTTACTTAATTCCGGCTAATTTTTACTCATTCTCCCATCTTTTTTCCGGCATTTACTATCAATACCATGAGGATTTCAAACAGTTAGTAATGTTTGTCATACTGTCTATATTAATTACTCACTAGTTTATGTGATTATATTTAATTGAAATTGTATCTCTTAGTACTAGGATATGTGCTACAAAATGAAGTGCGGAATGTGGGTTCAATGGAAAGCCGATTGATTTTGATGCTTAATTAATGCGCTCGCTACAGCTACAGCTACAGCTATAACAATGTCGTTTCAGGAGTCGAGTGATGACATACTCAAAGTATCTATCGATAATTTTCGTAAGTCGAGCGAGTATGCCTTCATTTCTATTTGAGTAAAATGCACAACTTATCTCTCAACTGTACCTCACTAGACCGGGAAACGCTATATTATCATTTTGGCGATTCTTTAAGAACAGAATCTTGATAGTCTTTAATTTTTTCATACAAACTATCAACAGTTTCTTGGGCAAACAGTTTTTCTTTCAGTTGTAAATAATCACCTTCGCCTAGTTTACAAGCTGCCCAAAATTTCATTACTTTCGATGGCTCTAGATGTGTGAGTAGAACCTGCATTGCTTCTTGTAAATTTTGCTGTTCGTTAATAACTTTAATTGTCATCTTCTATCTCCAAAATAAAATCAGTTGGGTTGATTACTTTAAGTGATAAATCTTGACAGCGATTGATTAATCTCTTATCGCAGGTGATAAAATAATCACTTTGAGAAGCTTCGGCACAAGCAATGTGGAGAGCATCAACGGCTTTAATTCCTTGTTGTTCTAGTTGTTTTGCTCTCCCCCTAATATTTTCATCTACTAATACTCTCAATGTAGCTATTTGTAAGTATCGCTCCATTGACTTCTGGTTTACAGAAAAAGGATTACGGCTATTTTCATATTCTAGAACTGAAGAACTAACTAATTCTACTAATTTTGCTTCGACCATTTGCAAAATTAAGATGACAGCTTGTGTTTCTAAAAATATTTTTGGCTGTGTTTGGTCATCAAAGGGGCGGTTATAAATACTTGTGTCTAAATAAATCCTGGTCATGTGTTGGCACTTGGCTAAGGTATCTTCTCTAGCATTGGGCATTATAGAAAGGTTTTCAGGACATAGTGCAGCTTTTTACAACATTTTGGTATAATGCCAAACTCGTATAGATGATTGTGTAGACGTGGTACATATAGCTATTAATTAAGTAAAACTTATCAACTAAACAATCTTGACATTAACATTAATGTCAAGGTTTACCGTAAGAGAGTCAATACTAATTCGACTCTCATGCTTTATCCAGAACGGTTGCATCAACTTACTAAAGAACATGCAGATACGGTAGCAGCTCTCGTGTGTGGGTTGTTTTTATTTTGTGGATGGTTCGCCTTACACCTTGGCTTTTTAGGATGGGCGCTGTTGCTATTACCCATCGCCTATGTTATTGGTGGCTACGAAAGCGCCCGCGAGGGATTCACAACCCTGATCAAAGAGAAAGAACTAGATGTAGATCTGCTAATGATAGTAGCGGCGCTTGGTGCAGCTGGGCTAGGTTTATGGCGAAGAGAGTATTACTTAATCATCGATGGGGCTATTTTGATTCTCATCTTTGCTATTAGTGGCGCCCTAGAAGGTTATGCTATGCGGCGAACTGAACGCAGTATCCAGAGTTTGATGAGCTTAACACAAGATACAGCAACAGTTGTGCGTCAAGGTAAAGAAGAATTAATTGCGATCGCGCAGTTGCAATTAGGAGATGAAATCATCGTCAAGCCAGGAGAATTAATTCCCACAGATGCAGTAATTCTGGAAGGATACAGTACTCTCAACCAAGCTGCAATCACAGGCGAGTCTTTACCTGTTGAAAAAACAGTCGGTGATGAAGTATTTGCAGGTACGCTAAACGGCTATGGGGCGCTGAAATTAAAGCTGCATCAACCACCGGAAAGTAGTTTGATTCAACGGGTAATTCGTTTAGTACAGCAAGCACAAACACAAACACCTCCTTCTCAACAGTTTATTGAACGATTTGAACGAGGATATGCACGAGTAATTGTGATTGCTGGAGTATTGCTGTTGATTTTGCCACCATTCCTTTGGAATTGGGACTGGGAAACAGCGATTTATCGTGCTTTGACTTTTTTGGTGGTGGCTTCTCCCTGTGCATTAATGGCTGCAATTATGCCAACACTACTATCTGGGATTGCTAACGGTGCAAAACAGGGAATTTTGTTTAAAAATGGCTCTCAATTAGAAATGGTGGGGAAAGTACGAGCGATCGCTTTTGATAAAACAGGTACTCTAACAACAGGAGTTTTAGAAGTATGTGAAGTGATTTCCATAAGTGAATGCACAAAAGAATATGTACTAAATATTACTGCTTCTATAGAATCTCGTTCCGAACATCCCCTTGGTGAAGCAATTGTCAAAGCAGCAAAAAACTTAGATTGGACAGCCGCAACAGAAGTACAAGCTTTCCCCGGACAAGGAATTATAGGTATTGTAAATAACCAAGAAATCATCGCCGGGAAAGATAATTTTGTCCAAAACTATGTTGTTGATTTACCTCAAAACTTAATTGAGATAGCTACCAAGTTTGAGTTACAGGGGAAAACAGTTGTTTGGATAGCACAAAAAACATCACAGCAACATCAAGTGTTAGGTATTATAGCTATTGCTGACACAGTGCGATCGCAAGCAGCAGCAACTATTTCTCATCTGAAAAAATTGGGAATTGAGCAAATAGTCATGTTGACTGGAGATAATCAACAGACTGCTGAAAGTGTAGCGCGGGAGTTGGGAATAGATCGAGTATATGCAGAGTTACTACCAGAAGACAAACTGCATGTAATTCGTCGCTTACAGCAAGAGTATAAAACAGTCGCCATGGTAGGTGATGGTATCAATGATGCACCAGCTCTAGCTCAGGCGTCTGTAGGTATTGCCATGGGGACAGCAGGAAGTGATGTAGCATTAGAAACTGCGGATATTGTCTTGATGGCAGATAGATTAGAGAAAATCGAAGTAGCAATGCGCTTAGGAAAAAGAGCGCAAGCAATAGTCAAACAGAATGTTACTATTGCTTTAGGATTTATTCTTTTACTATTAATTGGCAACTTCTTGGGTGATATTAACCTACCTATCGGTGTAGTCGGACATGAAGGATCTACTGTGTTAGTTACCCTGAGTGGTTTACGATTGCTGAAAAACTGAGTATTTGTTGATTGGAACAAATAAATCAAGTTTTGCGACTCGTAAATCAAGTTTTGCGACTCGTAAATCAAGTTTTGCGACTCGTAAATCAGGTTTTGCGACTCGTAAATCAGGTTTTGCGACTCGTAAATCAAGTTTTGCGACTCGTAAATCAGGTTTTGCGACTCGTAAATCAAGTTTTGAATTCGTAAATCAAGTTTTGCGACTCGTAAATCAGGTTTTTGAATTTTAAATTAGCTTCACAAGTCATAACACAGATTTTTGAGTTAAAAATCTGGCTTAAATATTGTAAATCTCTTTTTTTCATGAAATTTCACTAGAATACCTTCCCATCAGGGCTATTTCACTCTAGACATAAACCGCCCTGAACTAAAGTTACCCAAAATCCTTGTAGAGACGCGAAATTACCCTGGGGGATCTTGCTACGCGTCTCTACATTAGTTTTCACAGAGGTCTAATACCATTTCACAAAACATCTGATACAAATACAGACCCTGTAGAGACGCGATATATCGCGTCTCTACAAAATTTATGTGTATCGTGATTAACGTGAAATGGTCTAATACATTAGACCTCTTGCAAAAATATTTTTACCCCACCCTAACCCTAAGCGTAAACGGGGAGGGAACTAAATCTTCCCCCCGTTCACGGGGGGATTGAGGGGGGTTCATTCGACTTTTGCAAGAGGTCTATTGAGAGTGGGGACTTCCGCGAGGCGTTAAATTTCTACACTATGTTTTTTGGCGATTTGACAAAGTTGCTCAAACTGTTCTTGTGATGCTAAGTTTAGCTTCTCGTCTGTTGGTAGTTCATTTTTTGGGCCTTTAGGAACTAAATATTTGACATAGAGAGAAATAAAATCAACGATCGCTGCTATCCCAGGTAAAGCATGATTGTCAGCTTGCTTACCTGCTACCATAATCGCCATACTTCCCTCAATCGATTTTCTGGTAGCATCGGCAAATTGACCAACCAATTCTTGAATATAATCTACAGTCTCCAGGTTCTTTAACTTCACCAGATCTGGAGTAAATTCGTATCCTGCTGCTGTTGCTTGTTCCAGCACACACCATTGTGTGAACTCTTGCAACACTGCTTCAGGAAGACCAGCGAGATGATTGTGTAATTCTGAATTAGACACTAGCTTACCTTATAAATTTTCAGTTTTCTTCGTGTCTTTAGTGCCTTGGTGGTTCAAAAATAAATTTTATTAACCACTAAGACACTAAGAGGATGTTTGAAAAGTCATGATTGATGTATCAAATATTTTTTACCCCACCCTAACCCTCCCCTTTATAAGGGGCTGCGGTGTACACAGAAGTCTTATAAAGTTGCCTAGTAGCGTTTTGATCCCCCCTAACCCCCCTTAAAAAAGGGGGAACTAGAATCAAAGTCCCCCTTAAAAAGGGGGATTTAGAGGGATCAGAGGATTTATGTGTACACCGCAGTTTATAAGGGGAGGGAACCGGATTTCTCTTGTTTCCCCCCTTTATAAGGGCTACGGTGTACACACAAATCTAGGTTGAGCGCATCTGTACCGCCTCGGAATTTATTCCGAGTCTCATAGCGCAAGTCCTCTGAAGAGGACTCAAAAAAAAGTTTGTTCCAGTCCACTTGAGTGGACTTTCGCTATGAGCCTGGAACTTTAGTTCTAGGCGGGATACAGTTTCAACATGAAAAATTTTGACTTGTGTGTACACCGTAGCTTTATAAGGGGGGATTAAGGGGGGTAATAATGTAATTAAAATTACAGCCAATCACTTTTCAAACAACCTCTAAGACTTCAAGTTAAAACGAGATTATGCCGTGCGAAAACGTGCCAGTTCTTCGCCTGTTTTGGCATCATGGGCGTGAACTGTACACACTAAACAAGAATCAAATGATCGGGCGACATGACCTACTTCTATAGGGTCAGCTGGATCAGCAATGGGTGTACCCATTAAGGCTTCCTCAATGGGGCCAAGCTTTTGTTCGGCGTCACGGGGTCCGATGTTCCAAGTACTAGGGGCGATGACTTGGTAATTCTTGATTTTGCCATCTTCTAGTTCTACCCAGTGGCACAGGGAACCCCGCGCTGCTTCTGTTGCACCCCAACCACGCCCATCTTTTTGTTTGGGTTTGATGTACCAAGGTTCATTTAATTTGAATTCGCGCAAACAGCGTTCGGCTTGGCGATACAACTTGACAATTTCGTGAACCCGTGCCAACTGACGAAGATGAACGCTGGGGCCGCTCATCCGCTTGAAAACATCAAGGATAAATCCATCATAATGTTGCCAAGATTCGCCGTGTGTACCACCTGCGACCAATTGTCTTGCTAAGGGGCCAGCTTCTAAACGTCCATATTCGTTGTGACGGACTGCACTTGACCAAGAATAAGCACCGTTGAAGTCTTTATGATTTTTGGCGATGGGGTTGGTGGTGCGATCGAAGGGGTGAATGTCTCCTGTACCTTCTTCGTACCAAGAGTGAGTTGTATTCTCACGGGCAAAGGTATGATCCATCAAGGTGTGAGTGTCGCTGTAACTGTCGTACACTCCACTTTTCATGATCATGGCAGCATTACGGCTGGCGATAGTCGGTTTTTGGTATTTATCTTCATGGGGTAAATATCCCCAAGTAACGTATTTACCTACACCGCCACCAAATTTATCTAGACCAATATCTAAACCCATGCGCCAATAAAAACCCAAGTCAGACTGGCGATGATTACGATTTTCATGCAACCAAGCCATGAAGTCATCATAGGTCTGGATTTCTTCATAGCGTTCCAAGGAACAACCCAACCACACAGGTTCTAACCAATTGGTGCGGAAGTATTCTAGGATTGACCAGGCGCGGGTAATATCGGTGAGAGTGGGGGCGCACATCACGCCACCGGGAACCATGTAACTAGAATGGGGCCATTGACCACCCAAAAGGGCATAAATTTCTACTGGTTTCGCAGAAATTGTGACACCGATTTCGTAATGCTTGCCAGTAAAGGCAGCAAAGCGACGGACTGCTTCTTGATAATAACGGCTGTTTTGGTATTTTTTATTGGTGAGATCGATCGCAAATAAACCGTAAAAATAGCGGGGTATACTTTGAATTGTTTCGACTATTTGACCGAGGTTTCTGGCTAAAATCGCATTGGGTGGAACTTCTGTTTCCCAAGCGGTATCCAATGCCCAAGATGCACAGGTGAGGTGAGAACCACCGCAAATTCCACAAATACGAGGTGTGACAATTAACCCGGCTTGGGGATCTTTGCCACGTAGAATAACTTCAAATCCTCGGAAGAGTTCGGCGTGAGTCCAGGCGTTGACTACTTGTCCATCTTCGATTTCCACCCGCACATCTAAATCGCCTTCTACCCTCCCCACGGGTGAGATGTCTAATATTTGAGTTCCCATTCTCCTTTCCTTTTAATGATTGTTTTGTAGTAAGCACAAAGCGTGTTTACTACGAACTAAACTAAGAAAAAGTCTTCATCTGCCCAAGCTGGGGCTGCATCTTTGGCGACTACGGTAAGTAGAGCATAGTCTTTTTGTTTGACTCCTGGTGGTAGTTCTTTGGGAACTCCCATGACAGTTTGAGTTTTAAATACAGTTCCCGGTTTGAGGTCAAAGAAGGGAAATTCTGGTTCGGTACAACCCAAACAAGGCATTCCAGCACGGGTTTTGGAAGAAACGCGGTTCCATAAGATGCGGTTACAAGAAGAATGAGTCATGGGACCACGACAACCCAAGTCGTAGAACAGACAACCTTTACGTTGACCAAATTCCGCAGTGCTTGCTTTATATGCAAAGTGAATGTTGCGGGTACAACCTGTTTGAGTGAAGGTTTTGAAGAAAGTTTGGGGACGATGGAATTCGTCAAGGGTAATATCGCCAATTCTACCAGTGGCGATCGCCACTAATATCTGCGTTATCCAATCGGGGTGGGCGGGACATCCAGGAATATTAATTACAGGTACTCCGGCTTTGGAACGATAATCTGACCCTAAAAAACCACCTTTTTGGCGTTTGAGAAATTGTAAACCTTTGGATTCACTAGGGTTGGGTTCCATCGCGGGAATTCCTCCCCAAGTAGCGCAATCGCCGACTGCTACTACATATTTAGCGACTTTTGCTAGATCGCTAACCCAATTTTTCATCGGGCGATAGGCAAAGCGATTCCATTCTCCTGTACCATTAGGGGCATTAACTACACTACCTTCAAATACCAAGATATCTACAGGGATTTTACCTAAAACGCAATTCCACAGCATCCCTTGCAGATGGTCTCCTAGTTCTTGTCCCAAGGAAGGATGCCATAGTACGTTAATACCAAAGTCGGATATTAAGTCGCAGACAGTTGGTTCTTCTGCATTTAAAAATGACATAGTGTTGCCTGAACAGGCACCACCTTGTAGCCATAATAGGTTAGTCATTGGCTGTGTGTTTGTAGGGATTGGGGATTAAGTTAGTAGCAAACCCAGTTCATGATGCCCACTTAAAAAACTTGTAGAATCTCAAGTTTCAGGAACAATTTATTTTTCAATATCAAATACATTCAGTTTAAATTCTACACAGTTCAACAAAAATTAATGTAGTTAATCAATCTAATTCAATAACAAACATATATTTTTTAGTAACAGCAAATACATGAATAGGATATTGATTAACAACATATCGTATCCGCAATTTTTCTATATTAAGCATACAGATAATAGTTGGCAGTTCAATATAATTAAGTATATCCATTATTGATGAACTCCACAAATGAATATTGTAAATATACTCATAATGCTCAGAGAATGTTAATAAAAAACATTTGTAATATTTGATTTTGCAACACAATTAACATTCGGTTTATGTATAGACTGCGATTATATATCAACAAAGTATTTATTACTAATTGACAAATAGTTAACAAAAAATTAATAGATTAAGATTGAGATAAATAGTGATGTCTATCTACTAGATTTTTATGAGCAGCTAATTTATATTAGTGAGGTCTGATAGTAGTTCAAAAAACCCGCCTACAATTGAAATCGCAGTCTACTTGATTTATTTGAGTCGCATGAAGACGACTTGTGCTATTAGCTAAGAGTTTAAACCCAAGCGCGATATATTTAAAATGGGATGTTCCCCTCGGATTCATCTATGGAATTAATTCAAAATCTCAAATCCAAAATCCCAAATCAGATGACTCCAAGTATTAGCGATACCGCAGTCAAAGCAGCAATTGCTGCTATTAGTTCTGAATCCGCATCAATAAAAGATAAAATTGAGATGCTGATTGAGATGGCACATGGTTTTGTCAAAAAGCCAAAAACTACTCAAGATTTATGGAATGCGATCGCCCTATATCAAGAAGCAGAAAATTTATGTGATGATGATAACTTTTTGCTGAAAGCGCGAGCGAAAATAGGAAGCGCTGGAGCGCTAAGATCAATACCGAACGATACAGAAGAATTTTTATTGCAAGCGCAAGTTTTGTACACAGAAGCATTACCTATTTTGCAAGAATTCGCCTCATCAGAAGAACTTGCGGAAGCCCAAATGAACTATGGCTTGGTGCTACAGTCTTTAGTACCATTCAACTTAGTACAGATCGGAGATAGCATTCAGGTATATCAGGATGCTTTGCGAGTATTTACTTGGGAAAAATACCCGCAGGAATATGCAATTTTACATAACAATATTGCGATCGCTTACCTTTCTATGTCAGGAGGTTCCCAACAGCAATATTTATTTGAAGGGTTGGCGGTACAAACTTTTGAAGCTGCACTGAAACATATTCATCTGATTGATCATCCCAGAGAATATGCGATGTTGCAGAATAATTTGGGTAATGCGCTGCAATATTTACCATCATCTCATCCCTTGGATAACTTGATGCGAGCGATCGCAGCTTATGATCAAGCATTAAAAGTGCGTAATTCCAAAGATACACCAATAGAATACGCTAACACTATTGCCAACAAAGCTAATGCTTTATTAAACTTACCTGATGATTTAAACCAACCAGAAATAGGTAATAATCGAAATCTTATACAAGCACGTAATTACTATCAACAAGCTTGGGAAATTTTTACTCAGCATGGATATAGAGAACAAGCCCAAGTAGTAACCCAAGTCTTGGAAGAATTATGAACCAAAAGGAGAAAAATCATGACAGATATACTTACAACTTTAGCATCTGGTGATGTGAACCTATTCACAGGATTTATATGGTTATTAATAGCGACTGGCTTCTCTGTAGTCGGGGGTGCGATTGGCGGCATAATTTTAGCTGGAGAAGAATTAGGTTATAATTTTGCTGCCACAATTGGTGGATTATTTGCCCCTGCTGGAGTTATTCCAGCCATATTATTAGGATTATTCTTACTAAATTTTTGTCCCAAATTTTAGGAGGTTTTATGTTAGAAATTGGCTGGTTTTCTGCTAAGTTATTTTTGAAGGGTAAATTAATACGTGATCCGAAGTATTTTTGGCAGCAAACCGCTATTGGTGCTAGCATCGGCTTACTTTTACTAATTGTTCCATTGTTTTTACATATTCCATTATGGTTAACAGTAATAGTATCGAGTATCACAACAGGTACTATTATGCCTTTTTTACTTCAAGATTTCCGCATGAAGTAAAGACGCGAAATTTCATGTCTCTAGTCTTAATTATTTCATTAGACCTCTTGCAAAAGTCGAATGAACCCCCCTTAATCCCCCCGTGAACGGGGGGAAGATTTAGTTCCCTCCCCGTAAACGCTTAGGGTTAGGGTGGGGTAAAAATATTTTTGCAAGAGGTCTATTCTAGACATAAACTACCCTGAACTAAAGTTCACCGGCTAATAGTTTAAGTCCGTTGATATGGACTAAATTACCAATCAACAGTCGGTTTTAACCGAGTTTTGCTATTAGCCTCACCAATTAATTATGAAGCGGGCTGGATGAGAATGAAATAGCCCTGACGATTTTTATCGTATCTCTACAAAATCAATACGGTTCGTTTAATAATTTTTCGTCATGATTTGGAAATGTAGAGACGTTGCAGTGCAACGTCTCTACAGGATTTAAATGTTCGTATATTTATATTATCCAAACCGTATTGTCTACACAATTATTATTTATATGATCACTAACTAATGACAAACTTGGAAGAATTAGTAAAAGAAATTAGCCGTTTTGAAGCGATAATATCTGAGTGGGAAGAAAGCCAAAGATGTGTAGCTATAGGATTAAAACGTGCTATCGAAGATTTACATAAAGAAGCGCTAACCCGTTTAATTAAAAGTGTGAAACAAGAATCAATATCAGTTTTACGTAATGCTGTTCAAGACGAAATAGTCTATGGGGTGCTACTTTATCATGAACTAGTCAAATCACCAAAACCACCTTTACAACAACGTATTCAACAAGCTTTAGAAGAAGTCCGTCCTAGTTTAAAAAGCCATCATGGAGATGTAGAATTAGTGGCAATTAAAGCACCAGATATAGTAGAACTAAGATTAATCGGTACTTGTAGTAATTGTCCAGCTTCCACACTAACTTTATCTCAAGCAATTGAACAAACAATTAAAACATATTGTCCAGAAATAAATCATGTTATTGCGGTAAATTAAATTTATTGGTTTTTAAATGAATTTTTCATCAGCATTACATGCTCACAATTTACCATTATCACCTAATGGTGCAGAAGTAATTTTAGGTAGAATCATGAAACCGGAGGAATTAGCAACTCCTGTTTTACCTAGTCCCATTGAAATGTTCGGTCCTCGTGCAGCTTGTTTAATATCAGAAAATGGGCCTTTATGGGTTGCAGATACAGGACATCATCGCTTATTAGGATGGCAAAATTTACCAACCCAAGATAGTCAACCTGCTGACTGGGTAATTGGACAACCAGACTTTCATTGTGAAGGACAAAATGCTAAAAGTACACCAGGAAAGACAACTTTGAGTGTACCAACAGGAATTTGTCGCTGTAGTGAAGGAATGGCGATCGCAGATGCATGGAATCACCGCGTTTTGATTTGGAAAAAAGTACCAGAAGACAGCAATGTCCCAGCAGATTTAGTTTTAGGACAAGTAAATTTTAGTGATTACGAAGCAAATCAAGGTAAGCAAGAAGCAGCAGCAAATTCTCTCAATTGGTGTTATGGGGTTTTCTATCACCAAGGAAAATTATTTGTAGCCGATACAGGTAATCGCCGGGTATTAGTTTGGAATCAACTTCCAGAAGAAAATAATCAACCAGCAGATTTAGTTTTGGGACAACCGGATATGACATTACGTAATGAAAATGGTGGCGGTAGTCCTTCTGCTTCTAGTATGCGTTGGTGTCACGATATTACCTTTTGGAGAGATAATTTAGTTATCACAGATGCAGGTAATAATCGTGTGATGATTTGGGAAGGAATGCCTACAGAAAATAATACTCCTTGTGCGGTAGTGTTAGGACAGAAAAGTTTTGATGTTGTTGAGATTAATCAAGGAGTTTACTTTCCTAGTGCGAGTAGTTTAAGTATGCCTTATGGTGTTGATGCTGTTGATGATTGGTTATTAGTAGCCGATACTGCTAATTCTCGATTATTAGGTTGGCAAAAGCCTGAGTCAATTTTATCTTTACAAGGGGCTGCGGCTAATGCGATCGCAGGACAAAATAATTTTACCAGTAAAGGAGAAAATCGCGATTTTGGACAACCAAGGCGAGATAGTTTGAATTGGTGTTATGGAATCAAAGTTGTTGGGAAAACAGCAGTAATTGCTGACTCTGGAAATAACCGAGTTTTGCTGTGGACAATACCATAAGACCTCTTGCAAAAGTCGAATGAACCCCCCTCAATCCCCCCGTGAACGGGGGGAAGATTTAGTTCCCTCCCCGTTTACGCTTAGGGTTAGGGTGGGGTAAAAATATTTTTGCAAGAGGTCTATAGATAATTCGTAATTTTCTATTGCAAAGACATAAGGGAAGGGGAAGACAAGGGGGAATTTTTCTTTCCTGATCCCCGATCCCTGATCCCCATTCCCCGATCCTGAATCACAAATGACTACTGAAGAAATTCGAGTACGTGGTACTGTTCAAGGAGTAGGATTTCGCCCGACTGTATATCGATTAGCAAAAGCTTGTGGATTGCGTGGTGATGTTTGTAATGATGGTGAAGGCGTTTTAATTCGTGCTTCTGGAACTGATGCATCAATAGCAGAATTTATCAAAAGATTACAACAAGAATGTCCACCTCTGGCAAAAATTAATCAACTCACACGCAAGCGTTATCAAACAGAAATTTTATTTGATGATTTTGTCATTTCTCACAGTATTAATAGTACTGTAAAAACAGAAATTGCCCCCGATGCTGCTACTTGTCCCCAATGTCAAGCTGATATTTTTGATTTTTATAGTCGCTGGTATCGTTATCCTTTCACAAATTGTACCCATTGCGGCCCCCGCCTGAGTATTATTCGTGCCATTCCTTATGACCGTTGCAACACCAGCATGGCAGCTTTTGCTATGTGTGCAGAGTGTGCGAAAGAATATAACGATGTTGAAAACCGTCGCTTTCATGCTCAACCTGTAGCTTGTCATGTCTGCGGGCCGAAAGCAACATTAGAACGTGCTGATGGTAAACCAATTACAGCTTCCATGTTTTCCATGTTGGATGATGTTGATGCTGTGTGTACTTTATTGCAGAGAGGCGAAATTGTCGCCATCAAAGGTATAGGTGGAATTCATCTCGCTTGCGACGCGACAAATGAAACTGCTGTGCAAAAACTCCGCCAGCGCAAACAACGATATCACAAACCCTTTGCTTTAATGGCGCGGGATTTAGAAATCATTGAGAAATACTGCACCATCAGCAATAAAGAAAGAGAATTATTGCAAAGTCCTGTCGCACCTATTGTTCTGTTGCAGGTGAGGGAACTAAGGGGACATGGGGGACAAGGGAGTAATCTTTCCTCCTTATCTCCCCACACTCCCCTCACTCCCTTGTCTCTTTCTGTCGCCCCAGGACAAAATACTCTTGGCTTCATGCTACCTTACACACCTTTGCATCACTTAATTCTCAAGCGCATGAACCGCCCAATTGTTTTAACTAGCGGGAATATTTCCGATGAACCACAATGTATAAATAACGATGAAGCGCGAAATAAATTAAGTCAAATTGCTGATTATTTCCTCTTACATAACCGAGAAATTGTTAACCGCGTAGATGATTCGGTGGTGCGGGTAGTTGGTAATCAAATACAAACTATTCGCCGCGCTAGAGGATATGCACCAGCACCAATTAAATTACCACCCGGATTTGATCACACTCCGCCAATTTTAGCGATGGGTGGCGAGTTAAAAAATACCTTTTGTTTATTAAAGGATGGACAAGCAATTTTATCTCAACACTTGGGAGATTTAGAAAATGCAGCCACCTTTACAGCCTATAAAAATACTCTCAACTTATACTTAAATTTATTCGAGCATAAACCAGAGGCGATTCTCCCAAAAGGGAGACGCTACGCGATCGCACTCGATAAACACCCCGAATATCTCTCTACAAAACTCGGTCAAGAACTAGGATCAGCCAATCAAATTCAAATTTATTCTACCCAACATCATCACGCTCATATAGCCGCTTGCATGGCTGAAAATAATCTTCCTTTGGATACATTACCTGTATTAGGTATCGCCTTAGACGGTTTAGGTTACGGTGAAGATGGCACACTTTGGGGTGGTGAATTTCTCTTAGCAAATTACCGTGATTTTCAAAGACTAGCAACATTTAAACCTGTAGCCATGATCGGCGGAGAACAGGCAATTTACCAACCTTGGCGTAACACATACGCTCAATTAATCTCAGCCTTTACCTGGGAAGAAATCACAAGTAAATATGGTGATTTAGAAATCATCAAATTCCTAGAAAATAAACCCCTACCACTTCTCAATCAATTAGTATCAAAAAATATCAATTCTCCCTTAGCTTCCTCGGTAGGGCGCTTATTTGATGCCGTAGCTGCTGCTATCGGTATATGCCGAGAAGAATGTAATTATGAAGGACAAGCAGCAATAGAAATGGAAGCTTTAGTTGATCAGAATATCTTAAATAATCCTGAAGAAAATCAAAAATATTCTTTTGAAATTCGCATTTTAGATAATATTTACTGTATAGACCCAAGTCCAATGTGGAAAGCCTTATTAGATGATCTACAACAGCAAACTGATCTAAAAGTTATAGCTACAAAATTTCACATAGGTTTAGCTCAAACCATAGTCAACATGGTTAATTACCTCTCTCAACAACATCATATCAAGACCATCGTTTTAAGCGGAGGAGTATTTCAAAACCGTATCCTACTAGAACAAGTCACTAATTACCTTAAAACCTCAGATATTAACATACTGACTCATAGCCTAACTCCCTGTAACGACGGTGGATTATCACTTGGTCAAGCAGTGATCGCAGCAGCTAATCTCATCAAATAAGTGGAACAGTTTGTAGTGAGGACTTTAGTCCTTATTTGAGGACTAAAGTCCTCACTACGAACTACATTTCAATAATTTTCCCTCACTTTAGATAGTTTGTTTTTTTCTAGAGCGGTAAAACTTGCTAGAGAAGAGCAAAAATCTGGTAACGTAAGGATTACAGATAAAAAGGGCTGCATCAATGGCAAGAAAAAATCTGAAACCAGAAGCGACATCAGAAAAAAT
>JAESGT010000084.1_pt1 | contig 30692 bp, 28 predicted proteins | sample 9266261 | NCBI WGS metagenome assembly JAESGT01 (sample SAMN15741584, study PRJNA653494) | algae metagenome | isolation source: Pelatocladus maniniholoensis HA4357-MV3 and co-occurring heterotrophs from... | place: USA: Maniniholo cave near Haena, Hawaii | collected 2009-07-28 | reverse complement strand
TGTTTTAAAGCCTTTTGTAGTTTCTCTATTTGCTGGGAAGTTAAATGATTTTTTGCTGGCATTATTCCATTTTTTTACTGAATTCGGCTTTTTATTATACCCAATTTAAATGCTGAACAGCTTACTGCTGGGTATTTTTTTGCTGGAGAGTGATTACGATGTTTGGGCGATCGCTTTCTATACCTGTATTACTAGTTGCATGTGGTGATCGAGTCTAGTGTATGTTACACATTTACTTCATCTTCCAAGGATCTATTACTTCGGCAGCGATCGCTTATTCCATAACATAACCTATTTGTGAATTTACTATAGCAGTTTACTATTGAGTAGAATACACTCAAATTATGCGATCGCATCAGACATATTAATAGTTTTCAAGTTTCTGAGATATTCAACAGAGCATACACCTCATTTTGGTCAAATTGCCATTCTATGAATCTGTCACAAGTTTGATTGGCATATAATTTTAGTGAAACTACGTTTAAAAAGGATTTGATAACTGTGCGTCATGATTTAAAAGATTTAGAAATAAGTCTCAGTGAACTACAATATTTGACGAATTTACCTGTTAATGATGAGCTAGTAATTATTCTTAACCCTATCAAGAAAACACTCCAAAATTTCATAGTTCAAGCAAAAGGTCCAGAGGGAGCTACTACGATCTTTATTGGCATTACTATATCATTTGTGAGCTATCTTGCATTTGATGTGCTGGTCAAAAGTTTTATGAGTAAGCCATTCATGCCATCTTGGCTTTCATTTATTGTGTTTGTTAGTTTGGGTGCTGCTATGACACAGTTAATATTATATCTGATTTGGAAGCAAAAAAATAGAGTAGTAAAAACTAATATTACACCTTCTCTTCAAATGCTATTAATGGATGTTGATAAATATAATTCTGTTATTAAAGCAATAGATATCAATGATCAAATAGAAGCAGTTGGTAATGTCGGAGTGACGATCAAAGAAAGAAGTAAGGTTATAGAAGCATTACAACTCACAAAATCTGATTTGATACGTGCTTTAAAGACAGAAAGAATTTTGCGAGAAAATCGGCATTTTATTATTAGTAATTCTGAACTATTTATGAATAATTTAGCTGCCTTAACAGCAATGCAAGTACCAGAACAAGCGAGTGAACATGGAAGGTTGTTAAATGAGGCTTTACAGATTGCTTTGGATGTTCAACATGAGATGAAACGTTTACAGAACCAGCATTAAATTTTATACATATAGCAAAATTGCTTCGTAGCTACTGATACCTCAGAACCCATTCCTAAGTGTTAATTTTCCTGCCAAACAATATCTGAGATTAGTGTTATTTTTTTCAATGTATTTCTAATAAAAGACAATATATTATGATCAAACAAAGGCAAGCTAACTTATGCGTTTGTTTCAGTTTTTTTTGTGATTAACAGTCCTATTTTCCTGTTTGTCTTATTGTTCTCTGTAGATGGAAATGAAGAACCTTGGATCGTTAGGGAGCATCTATGAATAACAATGAAGGCGATCGCGGTAGTGGTAGATTTAATTGCTAACCAAATGAACCACAATCCATCTAGGTATCCATGATGGTAAAGGCTATTGTTTGGGAAGCAATAGGATTTTATTTTGGCATTTTGGCAACAATTCGGATTGAATAAAAAGTACAGTAAGTTAGCAATCCGTTCTTGCACAAAATTAGCGCGAATTGCAAAATTTCCTCCCCTGCCTAGCCACAGGGGTCTTTTATTGGGAATTTGACTATAATCAGAATTACATTCTCAAACTAGTACCAGAAATATAAGCAATTGCATCTAGCTTTCTCAGATAATATTTAAGATAAAAATGATAAATGTTACATAAATACTCGGTTGTTTTTGGCATTTTGGCATATGTGTAGATTTAAAAGCGATTATTGTAGAGAAATCATAAATCAAGTGCAAGAGTGTCAAACTACAGGATTCCCGGAATAACCTCCGGGAATTTTTATTTTTGCACATGAATAATCTTGAACATGTGTGTGAGGGTCTAAGAGGAATCAATCGATTTTGGATTTTAGATTGACCTCACGATTTTGTTGTGAATGGCTAGCTTGAAAGTAACCTGACTTTTTGATGACGCGTACTCGGCAGCAGGTTTACTATAAAAAAGTGTGAACTAAAATAATTAACTAGCGATCGCCTATCAACATGGAATGGAAAGAAATCTCTGGTAACTGGGTGTTGATTCCACCAAAGCCTACAGGTATAATCCACTTCCTTGGTGGTGCCTTTGTAGCTACGGCTCCACATATCACTTACCGTTTGTTATTGGAAAATATAGCAGAGAAAGGCTTTGTAATTGTTGCCACGCCGTTTGTAAATACTCTCGATCATACAGCGATCGCAGAACTTGTTCTCCTCAACTTTGAACGCACTTTACTACGCTTAGAAAACCGGGAAATGCTGGGTAAAAAATACCTTCCTGTTTACGGACTTGGACACAGTATGGGATGCAAGCTGCATTTACTAATTGGTAGTCTTTTTCCGGTAGAACGTGCTGGTAATATTTTCATCTCTTTCAACAATTATGCTGCACGAGATGCAATTCCCTTGATAGAACAGTTTAATTCCACATTTAAGTTTAATACTAATCTTACTGTCGAATTTACTCCTTCACCCTTAGAAACCCAGAAACTAGTACAAGAAAACTATAGTGTCCGTCGTAATTTATTAATTAAATTTAACAATGATACGATTGACCAATCAGCACCTTTAGCTAAACTACTACAACAGCGCTTTGGAGAAATGGTGACAACACAAATACTCCAAGGAAATCACCTCACGCCCTTAGGACAAGATGTTAAATGGCAAACAGGTAAAGATTTCAATCCCTTGGATGCGATTGGACAATGGTTTAAACAAGAAGTATATCGTGACCTACAGCAGCTTAAGCGCATTATACTTTTTTGGCTTAACCCAGTGTCACCGCTATAGTAAGGAGTGTTGAGGTGTTGAGGTGTGGGGGTGTAGGAGTGTAGGGGTGTAGGGGTTGTAAGAGTAAATAAAATAGTTAGTCGTGCTTCGTGTTCCCAATTCCCAATTCCCAATTCCCAATTCCCAATCCCCATTACCCCTTATCCCCCCCACCTTCCCCAATCCCTGCCTATTGCCTTCTTAGCCTATGTTTCAAATTCTAGTAATTGACGATGATCCAGCAGTTCAGATACTGCTGAAAAGAATGCTGGAAAGACAGGGCTATAAGGTTGTTGCTGTTAACAACGGTGAGGAAGGAATTAAACAGGCTTCTATTGGCAATCCTGCATTGATTATTTGTGATTGGATCATGCCAGGAATGAGTGGACTAGAAGTTTGTCAACGCATCAAAGCAGATCGCAAATTATCCACTACATTTTTCATTCTGTTAACATCTCTAGATTCGATTCCCGATCGCGTTAAGGGTTTGGATGCTGGCGCTGACGACTTTATCACTAAACCAATCGAGCATAATGAATTACAAGCACGGGTTAGAGCAGGATTGCGTTTGCATCAGTTAAGTCGAGATTTGCAAACTCAAAAGCTAATTTTAGAAACTGAATTAGCAGAAGCAGCAGAATATGTGCGATCGCTGCTTCCTTCTCCTATGAGTAAGCCGTTTAGTATTGATTTTTGCTTTATTCCCTCACGGCAACTGGGGGGTGATTGTTTAGATTATTACTGGCTTGATCGTGATTCTCTGGCAATTTATTTATTAGATACCGCCGGACATGGACTCAGAGCGACTCTGCCTTCAATTTCTGTACTTAATTTACTGCGATCGCGCGCTCTTAAAGGTCTAAATTATTATCAACCAAGTGAGGTATTGAGAGCATTAAATGATACTTTTCAGATGAACTACGAAAATGATAAATACTTTACTATTTGGTACGGTGTTTATAATCGTGTGCAGCGTCAATTAATTTATTCTAGTGCTGGTCATCCACCTGCAATTTTATTATCTCCTAAATCGACTAATCCTACTGAAGTTCAACTTTTGAGAACTCCTGGTATGCCAGTCGGAATGTTTCCACAGGTAAAATATGCTGATGGTTTTTGCAATATAGAAAAAAATAGTACCCTTTATGTTTTTAGTGACGGAGCCTACGAAATCACCAAAGCTGATGGTACGCTTTGGGGTTTAGATGCTTTTATCAAAATGTTGGTCGGATTACAGCATCCTCTAGGTTGCCAAGTTACCCAAATTATCCAGCAATTAATCGCCGTAAATTCACAAGAAGTTTTTGATGATGATTTATCTATTCTACAAATGAATTTTAATTAAAATTTTAAATTTTAAATTTTAAATTTTAAATTTTAAAATATATATTAATTTTATCTAATTAAAAATTATTTGAGAAAATGTATAGTCTAAAGCCTGTTCTTCATTATGAAACTAATTGATAAATTAATTTAATTGTTCGTGACTATTAATATATTTATGAAATTCATCTTGATTAGCAAAAATTTCAAAAACCTTGTCCATGCCTGTCAGTTCAAATAAAATTCTAATCTGTTCATTAATAGAACATATAACTAGCTTGGTATTAACTGCTCGCAAAGCTTTAAAAGCTAATACTAAAGCACCAAGACCAGAACTATCCATAAACGTCACATCTTTAAAATCAACTAATACAGTCTTTGCGCCACTTTCTAGTCCTGTGGTAATTTTGTCGCGAAACTCCTGTGATTTAGTAGCATCTAAAATTCCGTCTACTTGAATAACTTTGACTGAACTACTCATCATTTCCTACCATTAGAATAATATCCTGAATTTAGCGTGATATTAACCAAGTATAATTGCTAATAATATTTGTTGCCATATTATAAGTGTGACGTTCAAAATTATATCTATAAATTGTCTGCTAAAATTTATCTTTGTCGTAGAGGGATAGCAATTATAAATTTTGCCCCCATTCCTGGCACAGAGACGCATTTCAAAGAACCACCGTGTCTTTCTGTAATAATCTGATAGCTAATAGAAAGTCCCATTCCTGTACCTTTGCCAATAGGCTTAGGTCTCAACAGTAAGCATTTTTTTGTTATTTACAAAGGACTTACCTTGGCTCGATAAAGTAACTTGTCACCTTGGCGATAACCAATGTAGCGTACTCTGACAATATCTCCTGGTTGTGCAGTACCATCTAGCAATTGATGTAACTGGGGATCGTAGGGTATTTCTGATCCAACAGATGCGATCGCTTCTATTCCCCAATCCTGTAAAAGTCTTTCTAGCGGTTTTTGTACCAACGGCACAATATTGACAGCACTTAGCTGGGGATTTTCTCGCGCTTTATGAGCTGCTGTAGGAAACTGCAATAATAAAGATTCCAGCAGTTGTAAACTTGACTGCTGGAACTCTTGCTGCAAACTTAAGCGCTGTTTTTGCAGTTGTAATTGCAGGCGATCATACTCTATTTTTAAGTCTGTGATTTGTTGTAAGAATTCCTCAGATGCGGCTTTCTTTGGTAATAATTCTTGTACAGAAAAACTTGCCACTAATTCCTGTAATGATATCTGGAGTATCTGCGACAGCTTGAGCATGACATCTACACGCATCTGCTCAACTCCAAATCGTCGCAGCCGTAAAATTTGTCGTTCTGAAACCCCAGCAGCACGACTCAGTGCTTTATAACTAGAAACACCTACCCGTTGCATTAAATCTTGTAAATTTTGGGTAAAGTCAGTTTGGGACATTGGGGATCGGGAAATAGGGAATAAAGGGATAGGGGATCGGGGAATAGGGAATAAAGAGGATAAAGAAGACAAGTCTCTTCACAGTTTCCAATCCCCCATCCCCCAATACGGTTCGGATAAGACAAATCGATTACATTTAAATCCTGTACCAGACGTGATATATCGCGTCTGATACAATCCCAAAATTATGACTAAAAATCCTTAACCGAACCGTATTACCCCATCTCCGATCCTCAGACAAATGACTATTACGCTAAATGCTTCATTAGCACACTTTTGGGTGCTTTGCGGACTCTGGCTAAAATTGTTTCTTTACCTAAACGTTGACAGGCTTCATAACGATGGCAGCCAGAAAAGCCATAAAATTGTCCATCCACTTCTATAACGTCTATTGGTTCTTGCTGTCCAATTTCACCAATTGATTCCATTAAAGCTTGGACTTTGTTGGGATCGTTCTGGCGTGGCAAGGGTCGCCTGATCTGATTTAAAGGTATTTCTTGAACTCTTACCATATCTTAAGTGTTTTTCAGTCATCTATGTAAATCATAATCGTTATGACTTTATTTTGCAACTATTTTGTTAAAAGAGTTTAAAATATAGCCAGCATCGATAGCCAAATAACCTCAGAAAGCGACTAAACTACAAAGGAATTTCGTCGTCTAATTTATAAAGATGATACTGGCTGCGGATCTACTTATATGAAAATATCGCTCTGGCGTTGTTCGTATACTGTACTGACAACATTTTGTTTATTGGGGTTGACGGCTGCATCGCGTCCTCAAGGATTGGCAAATGATGTAGAACTGCGAGTTGGAATTGTGCAACGCTTTGGAGATAATCCGAAAGAACAGTTGCTACTTGAACCCACAGAGGGCGATCGCTTGCAGTTAAAATTCCAAAAAGGTAATAACCAGCCGCAAACTCTGGTTACAAACAAACCAATTAAATTGGAAGTGACGATGCAACCGTTAGTGGAACCAGCAGTTGAGGAACGAGTGGTGCTGGGAACCTACCGTACTTATGAAACAGCCGAAGATAGTGCGAAAAACTGGCAATCTAAGGGTATAGAAGTAGAAATCACTCAACCAGAACGTTGGCAAGTATGGGCAAAACGGGATGTTTACAGCACTCCTCTGCTACGTCGCTTACTATTGGAAAGCTTGCAATCTGCTGGCAAAGCTAAAGTGCTTATTGATACTAAAACTCCGCAAAAAGTACCACGAGTGAGCTGGGTAATAGATGGCAAGCGTTACAGTGATGATTATCTAGAAATTAGCAGCAATAAAAATTTAATAAAAGTAAACGAAGGTAATAAACCACAGAATGCCCGACTCTACGCCGGAGATTTACAGTTACAGTCAAATGCTTATGGTACTTACACTTTAGTGAATGTAGTACCTTTAGAAACATACTTACGTGGAGTAGTACCTCATGAAATAGGTATACAAGCTCCAAAAGCCTCAATGGAAGCACAAGCGATTATTGCTCGTACCTATGCTCTGCGAAATATACGCAGATTTGAAGCAGATGGGTATCAATTATGTGCTGATACACACTGTCAAGTTTATTATGGATTAAAAGGAGCCACTGCTGTTACAGACCAGGCGATCGCCACTACACGGGGTATGGTACTGACCTATAATGACGAGTTGGTAGACGCCCTTTATTCTTCTACCACTGGCGGTGTGACAGCTGCTTTCAGCGACGTTTGGAATGGAGATGATCGTCCATATCTGCAACCCATAATTGATTCTCCCAGCAATATTTGGAACTTACCTGGGCAAAATCTTGCAGATGAAAACAACTTCCAGCAATTTATCAACTTGAAAAAGGGTTTTAATGAAAGCGAGTGGGATCTGTTCCGGTGGCGTCGAGAAAGCAAACTAGAAGATATTACCAAAGGTTTACAGAAATTTCTGAAGGTAAAAAATAGCCCTTATGCTAAGTTTAAAACCATTAAGGGGATGAGAGTAGTAGAACGCAGCAGAAGTGGACGTATTCTCAAACTAGCTGTGTCCACAGAAATTGGTACATTTTACTTATACAAAGATGAAGTTCGTAGTGCTTTTTTTGCCCCAGTAAGTACATTGTTTTACCTACAACCTCTCAACAAAGGTCAACCGGGGCTTTGGGGATACGCCTTCGTTGGTGGTGGACTGGGACACGGAGTTGGTTTGAGTCAAACAGGCGCACAAAACTTAGCTAAACTAGGCTGGTCAAATGCAAAAATATTAGAGTTTTACTATCCTGGCACTCAAATTCACTTACTCGACAATAGTATTAAATTGACGAACAAAAATTTTTAGTTAAATTTATATGCTTCAATAGTTACGCAAAATCAGGTTTTTGGCTTTAACATCAACCGTATTGGAATAGAAAATAGGACTCTTGTTGCACCCCTATACCCTTACACCCCCACACCCATTTTCAAGTCGAGGTAGTTTAAACTATTAGAATAGGGCAATTATGCTGTAGGTAAAAAGCTTGTACAGCAAGCTTTTTATCTATATGTTTAGATGCGCTAGATCATCAAGCGAATAAGGCAGGAACGCAATTTTATGCATTTCCTGCCGTTTTGCCAAGGTACGACTTGACTTTTTGCCAAATTTAGGTGTTTGGGGCAGACACAAAAGAAGAAGAATTTTTTTGTCTGTCCTGCTTTTTCTTTCCCTATTATTAGGGCATCGATGACTCTTGCAAGAGATGCAGATGTGAGCCGCCTAAGTTTTAGTAGAGTTCTTCTTCTTTGTGGGTTTCGATAGTGCAGTCTCCGGTTGGATAAGCAACACAGGTCAGGATATATCCAGATTCCATTTGGTCATCATCCAAGAATGACTGATCAGATTGGTCTGGAGCAGAACCAGAAACAAGCTTACCAGCACAGGTGGAACAAGCACCAGCACGACAAGAGTAGGGCAAGTCTAGACCAGCATCTTCAGCAGCGTCTAGAATATAGGTATCGTCGTCACAGTCAATAGTTTGATTTAGCCCTTCAGCTTCGTTAACGAGTGTAACTTTGAAAGTAGCCATGCAGTAATCCTCTCTTTTGCAAGCGGCAGTATAAGTTATCTTGAAGCAAACAGCTTGGCTAGTCCTATAGGATTAGTCGCTTGTGATATTTTGCTTCACTTCTGATACTACGAGAAAAAGAAAAGGATGTAACCGGAATTTCAAGGCGATTAGTAATGAAATTTAGTTACTTGCTAACAATAAGTTTTACTTATAGAATAAACCAGCAAGCAGTTAAACTATTAGATAAATTTATGAATCTGAAAAGAAGCTTGAATGTATAGATATACCGTCTAAATTTGCTGATTAAGTTCTCATCATACTAAGGTCTGAGTAAATTACAACTAAGTAGCAACCAAAATTTAGGAGATTCAATTGCTTTGCTCTAAAACTAATGGTTGGGTCTATATTATTAATTCTCAAGGGTGACTAAGTTCGTAGTCAGGACTTTAGTCCTTAATATTGAGCGATTTATCGCTCACTACAAACCCTTTAGAATTAATGGGACAGACCACTAGTTAGAAATGGATGAAACAAAAAGTGCGTATTGGTTTAGTTGGTACTGGGTATGCAGCAAAGCTACGCGCAGAAGCGTTGATGGATGATGAGCGATTCTCCAAAGGAGACGCTACGCGATCGCACCTTGTTGCTGTAACTGGGAACACGCCCACAAAAACAGTAGCCTTTGCTGAGGAATTTCAGTGTCAAGTCATGGATTCTTGGGCAGAACTCGTCACCAGAGAAGATGTGGACTTAGTAATAATTTGTACTGTAAATCGAGATCATGGTGCGATCGCAGCATCAGCACTCTCTAGCGGTAAACACGTAATTGTTGAGTATCCCTTAGCTGTGAGTGTCGCAGAGGCTGAGAAACTTATTGCCCTAGCAAAAACCCAAAATAAACTACTACACGTAGAACATATTGAACTTCTGGGTGGTGTACATCAAGCCCTGAAGCAAAATTTACCTAAAGTTGGGCAACCTTTTTTTGTCCGTTACAACACTATTAAACCCGAACATCCCGCACCAAAAAAATGGACTTACAGTCATGAGCTTTTCGGTTTTCCCTTAATAGCAGCGTTATCAAGATTACATCGTTTGACTGATTTATTTGGTCAAGTTCTGACAGTCAATTGTCACAATCGTTTTTGGGCAAGGGAAACAGAATATTATCAAAGCTGTTTCTGTGTGGCTCAGTTGAGTTTTAGTAGTGGACTACTAGCACAAGTGATCTATGCTAAAGGCGAAACTATGTGGCAACCAGAACGTAAACTTGAGGTTCATGGTGAAAAAGGGGGATTAATTTTTGATGGTAATACTGGAGTGTTAGTCAAAGCAGAGGAAACCACACCCATAGAGGTTGGTAGTCGCCGAGGATTATTTGCTAAAGATACAAATATGGTGTTAAACCATCTTTTTGATGGCACTCCACTGTATGTCACTCCAGAGGAAAGCTTGTATACTCTTAAAGTTGCGGATGCAGCAAGGCGTTCTGCCGAAACCGGGTTAACCGCAGTTGTGAATAAAGATAATTAAACTTTTATGAAAAATCAAACTATTGTAATTTTATCCCAAAGAGAACTAGAGAAAATGCGTCAGGCTGGTAACTTGGCAGCCGAACTTTTACATTATTTAGAACCGATGGTGAAATCAGGAGTCAGCACTCTGGAAATCAACGATGAAGCAGAACGCTGGACACAGGCTCATGGAGCAAAAAGCGCGCCTCTTGGTTACAAAGGCTACCCAAAGTCAATTTGTACCAGTATCAATGAAGTGGTGTGTCACGGTATTCCTAATGCCAAGCAGATTTTGAAGGATGGTGACATTATCAATATTGATGTGACACTGATCGTGGATGGTTATCACGGCGACACATCAAAAACATTCTTTGTTGGTACACCTTCGCCCGTAGCCAAAAAATTAGTCGAGGTGACACAAGAATGTCGTGACAGAGGTATTGCTGAGGTGAAACCAGGCGCACGCATTGGAGATATTGGTGCTGCGATTCAGGAATATGCTGAGTCACAAGGTTTTTCTGTAGTCCGAGACTTTGTTGGACACGGAATCAGCAATATTTTTCACACCGCACCAGATATTCCCCATTACGGCACACGAGGCAAAGGCAGAGTACTCAGACCTGGTATGGTATTTACCATCGAACCCATGATTAATGAAGGTACTTGGGAAGTTGAGGTTTTAAGCGATGGCTGGACTGCTTTAACGCGCGATCGCAAACTTTCGGCGCAGTTTGAGCATACAATTGCTGTCACACAAGACGGTGTGGAAATTCTGACATTGCAAAAAGAGAATGACTGGTGAAAAAACTATTCACTCTGGACAATAGACACTGGACTCTTGACACTGAAGTGTTGACTATTGACTAATTTGATGCAATTTGCCGTTACGGACTTGTACCACACGATGACTGCATCTGCGGACTAGTTGCTCATCATGAGTAGTAACAATGACTGTTGCTCCAAAGGAATTTAATTTCTGAAAAATCTGTATGATTTGCCAGGAGTTATCAGGATCAAGATTACCAGTTGGTTCATCAGCTAAAAGTATTGGTGGGGTTGCTATAATTGCTCTGGCAATACTCACCCGTTGTTGTTCTCCTCCAGACAATTGTTCAGGAAAATAGTCAGCTTTATTCAACAAACCCACTAACTTTAATGTCGGTTCTAGACGCCGTTGAATTTCTTTACGGGTATATCCTTGTGCTTGCAAAACAACAGCAACATTTTCTGTTACAGTTCTTTGAGGGATGAGCTTGTAGTCTTGAAACACAATCCCAATTCGGCGTCGAAATAACGATAAGCGATCGCCCCGTAAAGAAGCCACATCACACCCATCGACTATTACCTTTCCTTGTGTTGGTAACTCTTCACCATACAACAGTTTCAACAGTGTAGACTTACCAGAACCACTAGCACCTGTAATAAATAAAAATTCACCCTGTTTTACTTGCAAATTCATATCTAAAAGAGCATTATGACCGTTAAAATATGTTTTTGCAGTTGAACGCAATTGCACCATCAGCCCAGTATTAGGCTGTTGAGTATCGGTGTCTTGAACATGAGTAAATTTGTCAGACTTCGCTTTCGGTGATACTACTGTTGACATTCCTATTTCTTCACACCCACAACTAAAACATGTATAAAATAATGATTCCCAAGAAGTACCCAGGAATCTCATAATCTATAGTTATATTTTTTAGCTTGTGGTTGGTAGATGGTTGTCACCCTAGTCCTCCTAGTCTCTGCTCCGTGATCTCCAATCCCCAATCTCCAAAAATTTACTGACTGATCGCTTCTCTTACAGTCAAACCATAAATCAAAGATTTCAGAGCAAATTTAGGTAAAGCCAACATCCTTCGCCAACGCCAAGGTTCTTTGTATAGTCGGTACAGCCATTCTAAATGATTGTTTCCCAACCAAGCAGGAGCACGAGTTTTTGTCCCTGACCAAATATCAAAACTTCCACCGACGCCGATCCAAATTGCTTGGGGACACAAATGGCGGTTTTGAGCAATCCATAACTCTTGACGTGGTACACCCAAACCAACAAAAATAACTTTTGGTTGGACTTGAGCAAGAGTTTGCCGTAATTGTTCTTCTTCTGCTTGGGAATGGAACCCAGAATATGTTCCTGCTATTGTCAAACTTGGAATTTTCCCCAACCAAAAATCTGCGGCTTTTGCAGCAACTCCAGGCGCACCACCATAGAAAAATAGCTTTGCGTCCTTTTGTTGTTCTCCAATTTCTCGTAACAGTGTCTCTGCTAGCTCGATACCGGGAATCCGTTGCACTTTTTGTCCCCGCAACCACCGTAAAAATAGAACTACTCCTGCTCCATCTGGAATGACTAGTTCAGCAGTTTTTATCACTTCAGCCAGAGATTTGTTTTGTTCAGCTTGCATGGTCATTTCAGCATTGAGCGTAATTACATGCGCTCCCATACCTTGTTGCAAGCTTTCTAGCAACCAGCTTGGATAATCTGTCATGATATGAACTGGTAGCCCCAACACCGAAAACACTTTAGGCGGTTTAAACATAGCCTAGTTTTGAGTAGCCTCACACCAATATCCATCGAACGATAGTTTAACAAATTTTTGAAGATAGAGATTTCCTGAAAAATGCGTATTTTAGAATATAACTTTTAACTAAATAAACTTTAGATACATTCTCTCTACGAATGGTTGCAAGCCAAATTAAATTGTTTTACGGTCAAAGTTTAGATTGTGTTACTCAATACAAAGTAGTTTAAAAGACAGTACTATGAAACTTCAAAGCACAAGATGAGAGTTAAAACTATTAAGCATCAAAGCAAAAGATAGAGAGGGTTTTATTTTTATTCCCTAACATGCAATTATTTAGTACACCTCGTGATTTTAAACATTTACTTTGTACACCAGAAGGGATGAAAATTCTGTGTGTCTTGTTGTCTTAGTGGTTCAATATTTTTTTACCCCCTTACCACAAGGCCCAAGTCAACCATTCATGAGAAAATCTGACAACACAACCTGTGCATGAAAATATGATTTTTCCTACACTCATGCACCTCCACACCCCCACACCCTTTTTTCAAGCTAGCTAAACTTAAACTAATTCAGCAATTCAAATTGCAAATTCAGAATTTGCAAGTAGTTTGCACTCCATCTTCTAAAACTTTTTAGTAAACTCAATCTTACACAGTTAAGAGTGTAATGGGCAGAATCGACTATGAATAAAATTCGCGTGGCATTGATAGAAGATCATGATCTCACTCGTGTAGGCATCAAAATAGCACTACAGCAAAAGGAAGATATAGAAGTGGTCGGAGAAGCTGCTAATGCTGCCGATGGCATCAGATTGTTAAAAACATTACATCCAGACATTGCAATTGTAGACATTGGCTTACCAGATAAAGATGGTATTGAACTTACACGAGATGTGAAAGCACTTACCACTGGAGAAGAAGGAGTAAAGGTATTAATTTTGACGTTGCGTGATAACAAAGAAGCAGTGCTTGCAGCCTTTGCTGCCGGGGCAGACTCCTATTGTATGAAGGATATTAAGTTTGATAACTTACCAGAAGCTGTACGTGTTACTTACAATGGCAATGCTTGGATCGATCCAGCGATCGCACGTATTGTATTACAACAAGCACAACAAAATCCATTGAAAACGGAAATGACGGCAGAGACTAAATCCCCGGTGCAAAATTCCGAAAAGATTGGCAGTGAAGAAGATTTAATTGACCCCTATACCTTAACAGAAAGAGAATTAGAGGTATTACAACTGATTGTAGAAGGTTGTAGTAATGCTGTAATTGCAGAAAGGCTCTATATCACGGTTGGAACGGTCAAAACTCATGTTCGTAATATTTTAAACAAACTTTGTGCTGACGACCGTACCCAAGCGGCAGTTAGAGCTTTGCGCTCTGGATTAGTGGGATAAGCCAGAAAAACACGTGTGCAATAGTTTGAAATTGCTATTTGCTATAAGTAAATATACTAAGTTTTTCTCACAAATATGTGTTAAAAATGAGTCAATTATCTTGAATAAAGTCTTTCTTAGCGTTCAAATGACGATTAGGTGTAATAGATGCCATTACGCCATCTTGTCATTAAAATATCTGGAATAGTGAAGTCAAATATGACTGGGACAGATGTCGAAAAACTTAAATTGATGGTGGTAGATGATGAGCCAGACAACTTAGAATTACTCTACCGGACTTTTAGGCGAGACTTTCAAGTGTACAGAGCAAATCACGCCTTGAAAGCACTGGAAATTTTGGAAAAAGAAGGCGAAATGGCTGTGATTATCTCTGACCAAAGAATGCCAGAGATGAATGGCACCGAATTTTTGAGCTTGACGGTAGAGCGTTTTCCTGATACGATGCGCATCTTGCTAACTGGTTTTACTGATGTTGAAGATCTAGTTGATGCCATTAACTCTGGTCAAGTCTTCAAATATATTACTAAACCTTGGAAACCTGATCGACTCAAAGTAATTGTCGAGCAAGCAGCAGACACCTATCGACTAGTCAAAAAGCGTACTCAAGAGTTACGTCGCGCCCTACGACGAGAATCATTATTTAATGCTGTCACCACTGCAATCCGCGAGTCTCTAGACTACTCCAGCATGTTGGAGAAAATTGTTGCTACGATTGGTCAGTCTTTTAAAACTAGTTATTGCTTGCTTAGACCAGTAGAAAGCAATTGCTTGACATCAAATGAGTTCTACTATTTAGATTCTAAAACTCCTTGTTCGTGTGAAGCTTTCGATGCCAGTCTTTTGATTGAAAAAGTTCTCGAAACTCAGCATTATCAGCATAGTCAATATACGTACCATGATCATCCTTGTTACCAACTAGCTGTGCCACTTACTTATCAGCAACATCTGCTTGCAATTCTGGCTCTCTATCAATCAGGACGCGATCGCCCTTGGCCAGATGAAGACATCCAGCTAATTACAGGTGTCGCTGAACAAGCAGCTCTAGCCCTTTCTCAGGCAAAACTCTACCAAAGTCTTCAGGAAAAGCAAGAGCAGATCCGAACTGAGTTAGAGGTTGCTCGTCAAATTCAAAATAATCTACTGCGCCAAAGCTTACCTGATATCAAAGATGCAAAGGTACAAGCTTGCTGTTACCCCGCTCGTGAAGTCGGGGGAGATTTTTTTGAAGTGTTTGTCCATCCTAAAGGAGATTTATGGTTAGCAGTAGGTGATGTTTCCGGCAAAGGAGTTCCGGCTGCTTTGTTTATGGCTAGTGCAATCTCGGTGTTACGTCGTGAATTATCTCAAGAAACACCAGCCATGCCAAACGTGGTGATTCAAAATCTTAATAAAGCTTTAGGTGATGACTTAGTTAGTAGCAATTACTTTATCACTCTCATCTTAGCCCGATATACTCCCACTACCAGAGAATTTGTTTATGCTAATGCAGGTCATATTTATCCTCTGCTGTGGTCTGGCAACACTGACACAGAAAATCCCAACTACCTAAAAATACGTAGTATTCCCTTGGGTATTCTACCAAAATGGCAAGCAGATTTTGGTCAATTGTTTCTTGCTCCTAAAGATGTCCTACTGTTTACCAGTGATGGAATTACTGAAGCCACAGTGATAAAAAAGAGTCATACAGCCGAAGATTCACTCAATGAGATCAAGCCAAATTATCGTTCCATGCTACATCTTGATGGTCTTTGGCAACTCTTGCAACAAGAAACTCAACCATTATCTCTCAATAAATTGTTAGCTCGTATTCAGGCTGACAACCATATTCAAGAAGATGACCAGACCATACTTTCACTGGAGGTTTTTTAAGCAATGAAAAGTGAACTTCATATACCAAGCGACCTGAAGTTTTTAGGTATCGTCGAAAACTGGTTATTGGGATGCTTAGAAGTCCAGTTCAAAGAATCGATTGATTGGTCACGACAATCAAGTCGTCTACGATTGGCTTTGGTAGAAGCTTATTCCAACGTTGTACGTCATGCCCATAAAGAGCAGCCTTATTTACCAGTTTTAATCCGTTTAGAATTAAAAGACCGGGATATCGCCCTAGAAATTTGGGATCGTGGTGAAGGTTTCGACTTATCCAACTATTTACCTCCTAGCCCCAACGACAAAAAAGAAGGTGGCTATGGTTGGCTCATTATGAATCGTCTCATGGATAAAGTCGAGTACAAGTTACAGATTGATGGTTACAACTGTCTCAAGCTACAAGTGAGTGTGCCAGAAACTGCTTAATATCATATCCACTTGAAGTAAGTATATTTTTGACGAATCTCCATATTAAGAAATATTAATTAAATTAATAACTTTTGCAAAAATTATTTGATTTATAGGTGGTATTTATCAAAAAATAAAAATATGTTAAGATGACTAAACCATACGTAAATTCAGCAAGCATCGGATTAGGTGAGAAGCCCACACTGCAAGTGCTTGCAATCAGCGATGGGAGTATGTCACCTTTAGTGATTAGTGGTTGCTGGCTTATTGGCTAACAATAAGATCCCCACTTCACAGAAGAAATTGGGGATCTGGCTTTCTCAATTTCTATCAATTAATTTCGTTGCATTTTCAGCAATTCTTGGGGAGAAGCTAACAGTTTGATTTTGGTATAAAGAATTTCTCGCTCCTGGTTGATAACAAATTGCCATAGAACGTTGACACCACACCAAGAAGTTTGTGCTTTTCCTGTCACTTGAAATTGGATTAAATCTTCTTCTATAGTTTCAAATATTCCTTGCTGAGGAGAAGCTTCAATACCTAAAGCTTCTTTGTTTAAATAATTAACGATCGCCTCTGGTCCTACTATTCCAGATTCAAATGGCGGATGCATGACACCATCATTTGCAAATAAATTAGCAGTAGCATTAAAATCTCCTGCATTTAAGGTTTGAAAGTAAGCAAGGATAGTTGGTTCTGTAATTCCTTCAATAGTTAACTCTTGTGTAGTATTTGCAGATGATGATTGTGATAAAACCATAAAATTAACTCCAAATTATATTTCTATTAATTTACAAATAAAAATTAATTTAAATCTTGCTGCTAGAGATGTATTTTTTATATTTGTTAGTGGTTAGTAGGTAATAAATATTACCCAGGTATGCTCAATTGCTCATTCACTTCCACTCTCTAGAGAGATGAGGCATTCTGAACGATTCAGGGTAGGATGTTGAATTGAACTTTAATTCAAAATTTCACGTCTGATACTTAATATTCAATATTCAATGTGATGGCGGCTCCACCATATCCCCGTTGGTTTCACCCTTGTTTGCTCTTGGTTTGGCTGTTCATCGGTGTCGGTTTGCGCTTAATCAATTTGACAGCAAAACCCCCTTGGACAGACGAATTTTCTACTTTAGTATTCAGTCTGGGAAATAGTTTTTTGCCAGTACCGTTAAATCAACCGATCGCAATTGATGTTTTATTACAGCCACTACAACCCCAGCCAGGTGCAACAATTCAGGATGTATTAACACACTTATTTAGTGAAAGCAATCATCCACCTTTATATTTTGTGCTAACTCACCTGTGGGTAAAGTTGTTTCCCACACAAGCAGGTTTAGTTTCATTATGGGGAGCGCGATCGCTTGCTGCTATTTTTGGGGCAATATCCATTCCTGCTATTTATGGTTTAAGCTGGCTGGCTTTTCGTTCGCGTTTGGTGAGTCATTTAGCTGCTGCAATCATGGCTATTTCACCCTACGGCATCTTTTTGGCTCAAGAAGCTCGTCACTATACTTTAGCTATTTTGTGGGTAATTGCTTCTCTGGCTTGCTTAGTAGTTACCACGCGCCACATCCAAAAGCGTAATCAGTTACCCGTTTGGTTAGTCTTTGCTTGGATAGGAATTAATGCTTTGGGTGTAGCAACTCATTATTTCTTTGCACTCACGCTGCTTACTGAAGCTGTTGTGCTAATTTTTCTCGCTTGGGAAAAGTGGAGACAAACAGACACGGCGACAGGGGGACATGGTGAAGAAGTTACGGAGACACAGAGACACGGAGATATAGGAAATAAAGATGATACACTCTCTCCATCACCGCATCTCCCCTTCTCCACATCTTCGCAGGCGTCAGCAAAGCTTCCTCCTCTGCGTTTTCTCAGTCTTCCGCGTCTCAAGTTCTCTGTGTCTGTCTTCTCTCCTCCTTGGGGGCGCATTTATGCTGTTGCTCTTGGCAGTTTGATCGGGGGTATAGTTTGGATACCAGCATTTTTACATAATGCTTATGGTGATAAGTTAACAAATTGGATTCAAGGCGATCGCATCGGTATTGCTTGGATTAGCCCAATTTTTCAAGCTATGGCAGCCTGGATTACGATGATTGTTTTACTACCCGTGGAATCACCACAGCTAGCAGTGGTAATTGCTTCTGGATTGGTAATGGCTATCTTCTTGGTTTGGGCAATACCAATTTTTGTTAATGGTTTTAAAACTGAGCTGCAAAAACCACAAAGCCGCATAATTACACAAATGTTTGCTGGTGTAATTGTGAGTGCGATCGCTTTATTCTTTTGCTTTACTTATTTTCTTGGGATTGATCTCACTAGAGGTGCTCGTTATAATTTCGTGTACTTTCCTGCGGTAGTGGTTTTAGTAGGGGCGAGTTTAGCAATTAGTTGGAATATTCCCCCAGGAAAGACAACAAGGTGGGGAGTAACGGGAAAAATGTCTGTGCTAATTATCTGGATAATTGGCTTTATCAGTGCTATCACAGTTATTTGTAATTTAGGGTATCAAAAATATTACCGTCCAGATTTATTTATAGAACTGATTCAAAATACATCTAAAGTGCCGATATTGATTGCGACTACCCAAAAAACTCATGTACAAATTGGTGAAATGATGGGAGTTGCTAGAGAATTTAAGTTTCACAATAGTGTTTCTCTGTCTCCAAAATTCCTTTTAGCTCATAAAGACAAACATACTAATGCTTCTACTACTCTCCAAAATTCCTTAGAAAATCTACCCCGTCCCCTTGACTTATGGTTAGTGAACTTTCGTGCTGCTGAACCAGAAGCAATCAAAAATTGTGTTAAGCACACCCAAAGCTTACCAGCAATTAACGGTTATGAGTATAAGCTTTATCACTGTAATTCCTAATTTAGAATTGATTTGGCACACCCACTGAAGACAAACCAGCGATCGCCCGCAAATTTTGACAACGGATTAATTCATGGAAATTTAGGACATTACGCCCTTCTATTTTTGTAACTGTCTCAATCGCAGACAACAAATGCTGTGCTGCTTCAGTTTCTGAGTAACCACGGCGCTGTGCTACTTTAATTGCGGCTTCATCAGCGTTTAACTCTGAGTGTTGAGAACGGTTGATAGCAGTAATACGATATGCTGCCAAAGTGGTCAATCCACCAGCAACAACAACACCTACCGGATCTGTTTGCCAAAATTCTACCAATGCGCCCAAGATTCCAGCTATGGCTATGCCTTGATAAATATCTGGTTTCAACCACCTTATCCCTGTCAACCAACAAACTGTCCGCAATAGTATCAAATCTCGTTGTGGTTTCGTCAACCGACGCCACAAATTAAAATTAATATATATTGGTCGTTCCCGATTCCAAGGTAAAGGAAAGGAAACATCAATTACTTTTGTTTGCTCCGATTTACTCAGAATTTTGGTCATAATTCGACCAGAAGCAGGCATAACATCATATAAACGGCGAATTTCGGCAATTGGCTCCATAAATTATGACGAGGAACGGAGAACGGGGAACGGGTTTACTAAGCTGTAAGGTATCATCAGCCTGTATGATTTTTTTGATATATGCTTAAGAATACCTAAGCTATCGGATTCTAAAATACCAGTTTTGATAATAATTGACTCTTGACCAATGACTCTTGACTAATGACTAATCACTAATAACTAATGACCATAGAGGCTTTTGCTCCCATCCCACCGGAATGGACTAATAAAGCAATTCATGCTCGTGAATTTTGCTGTCCCACATGTCATGCTAGCAGTTTGGAAGCTGCACAAGTTTGGATTAATCGCCGTTCGCCCGTAATTACAGAGGAATACCGACGCAAATGGCAAGAATTCTACCACTGTCACTGTGGTTGTGTCTGGTGGGCTTGGAGTAGCGATCGCCCGCCGTCCAATTTCAGTAGCCAAGACAATTAAGTACATAATCGTTTGATTATTTAAACTTATAAATGTTATTGGCTACAACAATTATGATAAAAAGTCCACTACGTTACCCTGGTGGTAAGTCAAAAGCCATTAACCAAATAGCCGAATACTTACCAGATAGTTTTTCTGAGTTTCGAGAACCTTTTGTGGGTGGCGGTTCTGTTTTTATTTACTTAAGGCAAAAATTTCCTCACCTAAAAATCTGGATTAACGATTTAAACCGCGAACTATTTCTGTTTTGGAAATCTACTCAATCTCATCTACCTCAGCTAGTGAAAGAAATACGTCGTGTTAAAGATAAATACACAGATGGTAAGTTATTATTTGAGGAATTAACTAGTGTAGATACCAATCATTTATCTGATTTTGATAGAGCAGTACGCTTTTTTATTCTCAATAGAATTACTTTTTCTGGGACTGTAGAATCTGGAGGATTTTCTGAGCAAGCTTTTCATAAACGCTTTACTTACTCGTCGATAGACCGTCTAGAGAAATTAGAAAAAATTTTAACAGCAGATGTAAAGATTACTAATTTAGATTATAAGGAACTATTACCCGCAGACGGTCAAGATGTATTTATATTTTTAGACCCCCCTTATTTTGCTGCTACTAAATCCAAGTTGTATGGTAAAGATGGAAATTTACACACCTCTTTTGAGCATCAGAGTTTTGCTGAATTGGTGATACAATGTCATCACCGTTGGCTAATAACTTACGATGACTCACCTAAAATTAGAGAAAATTTTCAAGACTCTAATTTGTTTGAGTGGGAATTACAGTATGGAATGAATAACTACAAACAAAGTAGTGCTGCTAAAGGTAAGGAGTTATTCATCACCAACTATGTAATTAGACCTAATTATGATAAAAAAAACCCCGCACACAGGCGGGGATAACTTTTTTTATTCTTAATACGTAGTTGCTTGTTAGTTATTTGAAACAAAGACTAACATAACAACTAAGTAAGTAGGTCAAATTAAATATAAAACCTCACCCTCCTCCCCTTATTAAGGAGAGGGATTGAGGGTGAGATTTGATCTTATGTTTAATTACGCCTACCTACTTAATTAGAAAGTGAAGGTAGTGCGAAGTGTACCTACATAAACTGTATCGTTGTTGTCATTATGCTCAGGATTTAAGATGACCAACACACCTGGAGTGAAAGCAATATTGTCGGTCAACTGGTAACGATAGAGCGCTTCTATGTGATAAGAATTGTCATCATCTTCACGCGCACCGATGTCATTATCAGTAACTTTAGGTGGTTGACCAAACTGAAAACCAAGCAAGTTACCCTCTTTACCGAAGTCTTTGAAAGCGACGTTAGCCATCCAATAGAAAGCATCCGCATTGTCACCTTCATTAGGACCACTCTTAGCTTCTGCATTAGTGAAACCTGCCCAACCACCGACAGTGAACTTAGAACTGGGCTTGAAGTTAACTTCTGCACCATAGTGGTTTGCAGCAGTAGCAATACCATTACCAAAAGGTTGGTTGGCATTTGCACTACCTGTAGATCCAAATAGGCTAACACCGCCAACACTATTTTGATAACTGCGAACGTAAGTTAAACCAATATTGAATGCTCCATTTGGTTGGAAAGCAAGTTGAGCAAGAGCAGCATAGTTACCATCAAATAGACCAGCTCCATCAAGAGGACTACTAGCTACGTTATTACTTCCACCAGCTAGATAACCCACAGACGCACTGAATGCTGATCCTGGAGGTTGGAAATTAACGGTTAGACCAGCACCACCGGAACCTTGGCGATAAATAGGGCTGAAGCGACCATAGCGGGAAATCGCGCCTCTTCCTGAACTAGAAAATTCAGAGAAGTTAGGAACGTTTTCGTAGAACTCACCGTTATTAGCGTCTACCTTAATACGAATAGAATCACTGAGGTTGAAAGCGTAGTTGATTTTATCGATTTCAACGTCGTTACCAGTATTATTATCATAGGCGAGGCGGGCCATGTTAGTCCCGGTTGCTGATCCAAAGTTAGGTATATTGCCAGCCTGTAAACGGATTTGCAGTTGGTCTGTACCCATGAAGCTACTGTTCAAACTCAAGCGAACTCGGTCTGAGAAAGTAAAATTGTCATCTACATCATCGCCACTACCGTTAGCTTTCTCATCTCCAAAAGCTCCACCAAAGTTGAAGACAGCTTCCCCAACTAACTTTGTAGTAGTGGAAAACTGATTTGCTTCCAACTCAGCAGTGCGAGCTTCTAAAGCATCTACACGACCGCGCAAAGTAGCTAGTTCCGCAGAAAATTCTTCTTGCAAACGCTGTAGGGTAGCCAAGTCTTCCTTTGTTACCAATTCAGCTGTTGCTGTAGCAATCAGTTCATTAACCCGATCCAAACAAGCATTCAAACCTGCGGCGAATTCATAACGGGTCATGGGACGATTCCCACGATAAGTACCGTTGGGATAACCTGCAATACAACCGTAGCGCTCTACTAAAGACTGTAATGCTTGGAATGCCCAGTCTGTAGGCTGTACATCAGAAAACTGAGAAACAGATGTTACTTGGCTCATGCCTTCAGTTGATCCTTGGGATAACTGAGTTACAGAAGTTACGTCTTGATTGATTTCTTGGTTTACTTCTGCTGCAAATGCACTATTGGCTGCCAATAATGTGGCAGCAAAAACAAGCGGACTCAGCTTAAGGGCGTTCCTGAATGGTTTTGTCATTTTGTTTAGTCTCACTCACACCTACTGGGTAAATCGTGGTATATTTGCTCAAATAAATTATTAATTAAATTCAGTTGAGTTAGAACCATGATTTTCAGTAACAATTGTACCAAAAGAAGCGGTGATTAACGCAAGTACCCACCGCTATTTTTAATTGTTATTTAATTACTTTATTTGGTAAACATAAAATAATTCTGCGTTTATGACGTAGCAAGTTACCTTCTTCCTCAAATTGTTGGAGAAGGCGAGTTACTGTCACTCTCGTTGTGTTTAATACTTCTGCCATCTCTTGATGAGTAACATTAAGTTCAATCAGCTTACCCTGTTCTACATCCCGGCCAAATTTTTCACTTAGCCAAACCAAAAATTGCCACAAACGTAGGGAAATTGGTTTTCTATGTACAATACTTAAAAGTTCCTCTGCTTGTTGAATATGAGTTATGAGAGCATTGACATCTTGATTCCAATGATGCGGTGGTACTACACTCACTTCTACACTAGTTAAACATTCTATTTGGTAAGGCTTGACTCTAGAAAGAGGATAACCAATTAAATCCTCTGGTCCCCAATAGCCCAAAGTAATGAATGTTCCATCTTCGCTCCAAGTCAAGGTACGCACTGCTCCACGCTCGATTCGCCATAACACATCATTACGAGCTGGAATAACTTCTCTGCGAGTAAAGATTCTTTGGGGTAAATTTGATGATAAGCTAGACTTATGGGATACAATTGAATTTTGTGTGCGACTGCTGGAATAAATCATTGGTGTTGTTGGGTTAGGATTATTAGCAACTCAAAGAGATTAGATAGATAACTAAAGTTAATAGCTGTGTTAGTATTTTATTTTTCACAGATGTAAACTCGTAACTCAATTTATCGAACGTAAAGCTAGTTAGTGTTAGGAAGCATTAATTTAGACCAAAAGATAAATGTCGGGTGTGGAAAATTTTTGTAGATTCAGAAAATACTTATTTATTTGACTTTTAAACAAAATAAATATAAATTACTCCAAAAGTAACTTTTTGTGATAATGCTTATAACCATGTAGTTGATTTAGTTAGATATGAATCAGGGATAATTGTAGGTGTATATGTCGTACATATTTACAGGCATATAAAAAATTAATAAAAAATATTCTTTGGAGAAGTTTGTACTTTTGTAACTAATCTGTGAAGTAAATTTTATAGTTTCAAAATAAAAGGGTTACTACAAAGTTTACTAGCAAATAAGCAGCAAAACTAATTCAAGCATGCTGTTAATTGCCTAATTCTTGATTAACTATTATTGCATTATACATTAATTGAGAATCATTATCAATTAACTTTAATTATGGCAACGATAAAAACCGCAAATTTGGCAGATCATCACTGGTCTTTGTAAAGTAATTCGAGTAGATTAGGACTTGACGAGTTTGCAAAAATTCTTCACCTGTTGTCGTTATTAATGAGAATTATCTGCTTTCTAAACTTTATTTGTTGCTAATGCAGGAAATTGTCTTAAAAAACATTTGATTGATTACACATAAAGCACGGTTTAAATCCGTCAGCACAAATAAAGCTAACTCGTGAGGGTCGTCATTTGTCATTGGTAAGGGTTTCAACAATTTTATATTTCTTAACATAGTAATATTTATTTGCGCCTACTTAACTTAGAGGGCAAATATTATTAAGTGTTACTTGGTTAATTTAATATTCAAAGTTTAAGAACAGGTAAGCTTTATATGAAATGTAAGTTAGATTACAAATCATCTAAGTTTTCGAGAAAATCTGGTTTAGGCTACTGCTGTGGTTATTGTTAACTTTGAAAGTTTAACAATATAAACCAATGGATTGTCATCAATCCTTGATGATAATCCGGTAAAGTTTTATCAAAGGTCATTAGTACCAATGACCAATGACCAATGACCAATGACCAATGACCAATGACCAATGACCAATGACCAATGACTCATTTTATTAGTGGCGCTGACCTGTTACGATATATGCCACTCGTTGACCAATATTAGTTGCATGATCTGCCATACGTTCTAGATGGCGTATTACTAATACCAACAACAGAATTGGCTCGACTACGCCTGGTACATCTTTTTGATAGGCTAAGGTTTGATAGAGATGTTCGTAGGCGCTATCTACAGCATCATCTAGTTGTTTGATACTGCGTCCACCGACTTCATCTAAATCAGCCAAAGCCACCAAGCTCGTTGCTAACATTGCTTGAGCATGGTGCGACATCATGGCAATTTCTGCTAAACAAGGGTGAGGCGGATAAGAAAAGATTTTGACTGCGATTTCTGCTAAATCTTTAGCATAATCTCCAATCCGTTCTAGGTCACGCACCAGTTGCATAAAAGCACTCAAACAACGCAAATCTTGAGCAACAGGAGCTTGTAGCGTCATAATTGCCGCACAGTCTGATTCTATTTGTTTATAAAAGCGATCAATCTGTTTATCCATATGGGGAAGTTCCTCAGCTGCTTTTAAATCGCGAGCGAATAAGGCTTGGTGACTTAAACGAAACGATTGTTCCACCAAAGCTCCCATGCGTAAGATATCGCGCTCTAAGCGTCTGATTTCTCGCGTGAGCTGGGTCGTTCCAGAGTTAGGATCATATATAATTGCTTTCACGCTTGCATTCCCAAACATGAAGATATTTTTAAATATAGTCTTGCTTTTAAGAATTTGCCATGACTTCAGGTAGTACAAACTGTATCCACGCACCACCTGTAATCGGATGGTTCATGGCTTTAATTGAACCACCGTGAGCCAGAATTATTTGACGAACGATCGCCAAACCTAAACCACTACCTACTATTGTTGTAGAACTACTTTCAACTGTTTGATCACGAGTTCGTGCTTGATCTCCCCGGTAAAATCGTTCAAAAACGTGAGGTAAATCCGCTTCGGCAAAACCTGCTCCAGAGTCAATAATATTAACTTCTAGATTAGCTTGTGCGTTTGGTTTACCATTACGATTATTTTTTACAGATGAGATTTTTGTTTCAACAGTAATACTACCACCAACAGGACTGTACTTGATGCTATTGTCCAGCAAGTTGAGGAAAACTTGGTAAAGGCGGGAAGCATCCGCATAAAGCCAAATATTTTCTGAACCTTGATAGACAAATTGGACTTGAGCGCGTACTGCTAGGGGTTCAAGAGTTTCCCAGACCTTGCTAATAAGCGATCGCACTTCTGTTGATTGACAATTGAGTTTCAGGCTGGGATCGGTTTCTAGTTGAGTAAGTTCTAACCAGCTTTGCACCAAATAAATCAGTCGGTCAACTTCCTGCATTAGGCGATTAACCCAACGATCTAAAGGTGGTTCAATGCGCCCTTGCAAAGTTTCCACTACCAAACGAATAGAGGTCAATGGTGTTCTCAATTCGTGGGCAAGATCAGAAAAAGCACGGTCACGCGCTTGGTTAATTTCCAAGAGTATTTGGCGATTTTCCAAGAATACGCCTACTTCTCTATGAGATAAAGGCAAGCTACTAGCTCGCAACATTACAGATTTATGTTCTAGCATTGCTGCCGCACTTTCACAAGAGGGGTGAAATACCCATTCTTTTATCTGAGATTGCTGGCGATCGCGAGTTTGTTCAATTAACTGATCTAGTTCATAAGATCGTACTAATTCTAGTAACAACCGCACTTGTCCCGGTTGCCACCTTTGCAAATACAATATCTCTCGTGCTTGCTGGTTGCACCACAGTAGTTGATTTTCTTCATCTACCTGCAAATATCCTACAGGTGCTGATTCTAACAATTCTTGATAATTATATATAATTTGTTGCAAATATAACTGCTGTTGCTGCAACTCAGCAATATCGTGCCGCAGGCGTGGAATTAGCGGTAGCGCAATATCACTAGGTTGCGACTTTAATGAGGGTGGGATTTTTCCTATGATGCGGCGCAGTTGCACCATTTGGCAAATCCAAACCCCTAGTCCTATTGTCAATCCAAAAAGAAAACTAAATACTAACATCACAAGTTGTTAGTTGCTTTCGCACAGACTATACTAACAACTTATCCAAATCTATAACCAAAACCACGTACAGTCACAATATATTCAGGACGACTGGGATCTTGCTCTAATTTTTCCCGCAACCAACGGATGTGAACATCTACAGTTTTACTATCTCCAACAAAATCTGGTCCCCAAACTTGATCTAGCAACTGTTCGCGTGACCATACTCTGCGAGCATAACTCATGAACAGTTCTAACAAGCGGAATTCTTTTGGTGAGAGATTTACCTCCTGACCACGAACTAAGACACGGCACTCTTGCGGATACAAAGTAATCTCTTTATAATTAAGAGCTGGTAGTTGTGGTAAACTGCTCAAACGCTGACGGCGAAGCAAAGCACGACACCTAGCTACTAATTCCCGCATACTGAAGGGTTTTGTAAGGTAGTCATCGGCTCCCACCTCCAGACCTAAAACACGGTCAGTTTCACTTCCTTTGGCACTGAGCATGAGAATCGGTACTGGATTGCCTTGATAGCGCAGCAAGCGGCAGACATCTAAACCATTAATTTGAGGCAGCATTAAATCTAGGATTACCAAATCAAAAGTTGGTTCGCCTAAATTGGCTTCAAAATTTTTTAATTGTTCTACAGCAGAACGTCCATCCGCAGCCGTTATGACTCCATAACCTTCCTCTTCCAAAGCAAGGACGATCATTTCTCTAATTAGTTCTTCATCTTCGACTAGTAAAATACGACTTCTTTGACCGATGTCCGTCGTTGGAGAATACTTAGTTGATTCACTAGTATACATTGATGCTTTTGAAGTCCCGTAATCGTTGCTGTATCAATACAATTATCAGACAACCGTGCTTTTACGCTTGTTTGATGATGAACTATTTTTTTTGTGATTAATATAACAATTATCTAATTTTATTATAAACCATATAGGCAACAAATATATGGGATGTTTTTATAAAAGGTTATTGGCAGTCAATAAGTTAATAGTAATTTTTTGTAAATATATTTAAATGAAATATCTCATACATAATTAGTGATCATTGTCAATGTTGGCCTGAATCCATGCAACTTGCGATCGCAGTTTTCAATCTGTAGTCTTGTGCCGCAGCTTGCTTTAGAGGCAAAACCCTAACCTCATCTGCAAGGCAGGTTAGGGTAGTTTATACGATTTATTGAAGCAAATTCTTAGGAACCTGATCAGGAACAACCCATAAATAAAGAGTTGTGCCTTGTATCTGTACCGTCTTTTTTGGTTTCCACTCACCCATATCAAAAGCATGGGAAACAATACGAGTACCTGGTTTGAGTTCTTGTAACAATTTGGGTCGGAGTTTCAAATTAACATCAGGCAACAGGTATAGTGTTACTACCGTTGCGCCATCAAAATTAGTTTGGAATAAATCTTGTTGCTGAAATGTAACGCGATCGCTAACACCTGCTTTTTGGGCATTGGCTTTGCTTTCCTGCACAAGTTCGGGATTGATTTCCACACCTACTGCACGACTAACACCATATTTCTGGGCTGCGGTAATGGGAATACGTCCGTCTCCACTACCAAGATCGTAAACTACATCATTTTTTGTAACTTGTGCCAATTGCAACATAGCATTTACTACTTCTGGTGAAGTTGGTACATAAGGTACATCAGCTTGTGGAGTTTCTTGAAGCTGAGTTGGTGTAGCTGGCGTTTGTGCATCTGCTTCAAAGTTACGCTGCTGATTTGTACATCCAGCCACACTCAAACTCACAGCACTAATTCCAGTCACAAGTAAAATTAGCATTCGTCGTAATTGCATGATTTTCTCCTTTAACTTATAGAGTTGGGTATTAGTGGTTAGTGATTATTCCCAATCCCCAATCCCCAATCCCCAATCATTTCACCTATTCCTCAAAAGGTGATGATCCAAGTACAGTAAGGGGATTGCACAAATTACTGCCACAACACCAACTATTGCCCCTACTCCGGTATAAGCCAAACTGGAGTAGAGTAAATAGCCACAGACAAGACAAAATAGCAAAGGCAACCAAGGATAAAGTGGGACTAGAAACGGACGGTTAATATGAGGTTCTTGTCTTCGCAATATAAACAGCGATATACCTGAAAGTAGGAAAAAAAACCAGAATACAGGGGCTGTATAGTCTACCATTGTTTCAAAGCCGTTGCGGGTGATACTACCTAGCCCCACCAAAGCTAGGGAAATCGCCCCCTGCAACAAAAAAGCCATGTTGGGAGTACTTTTTTGATACTGCCAACTTCTCATAAATCTAAATAGTGAAAAGTCTTGCCCCAAGGCGTAATTGCTACGTGCGCCAGTTAAAATAGTGGCGTTGATTGCCCCTAAAGCAGAAACTGCAACCAGCAGACTGAGAAATAATGTTCCCACTTTACCTAAACTCTGACGCATTAAAGCAGCTGCGACTGCTTGCGACTGGGCCATTTCCACCAATCCCAATCCCCGCAGGTAAGCTAGATTGATCAACAGGTAAATGGCGGTGATAATGCCAATACTCCAAAGTAAAGAACGAACTATATTACGTTGTTTATCTTTGATTTCTGCCGAGATGTAAGCTGCCTCATTCCATCCACCATAAGATAGTAAGACAAACACCATTGCTAGTCCCCAAGTACCTTCAGAAGTAGAGGTAGTAGGAGGAGTGGGGGGAGTAGGGGGAGTTGCTAAGGACAGTCCAATAATCACTACAAGCAGCAAGCCAAGGACTTTGGCCACTGTTAGTAAGTTTTGTGTCCATTTACCCTGCTGCAAACCAAAAATATTTAATGCTGTTAATACAGCGACCGCACCTGCTGCATAAAGAGAAGCGGAAAAGGCTCCAAGTGGCAAGATTTGGGAGATATAATCACCAAAAACAAATGCCAACAGCGCAATAGAACCTGTTTGAATGACTATCATCCGCGCCCAAGCAAATAAGAAGGCGACTTTTTTCCCAAAGGCGCGTTTGAGGTAATGGTAATTACCTCCCACATGGGGATAAGTCGTCGCTAACTCGGCGTAACACAAAGCCCCAATCAAAGATACTGCACCTCCTGTTAACCACAACAACAGTACCGCAACATTACTACCTGCATTAGCCGCAACCAAAGCAGGGCTTTCAAAAATACCAGCCCCGATGACAATACCGACAATGAGGGCCACAGCATCAATAAATGCTAGTGAAGGCTTCGGTGCTGTAACTTCCGTTGTCGCTGTCTGCTTTGATAAGGCGTTGTTTTCACGTTCCATAATTGATAGAGAAAGGGAAAAGGTAGAAGGAGTAAGTATTCAAAACTTATTTCGTTTACCCTCTAACTTTGTCCTATATGTGATAGTACGGTGAACTTTATAGTAAAGAGGGAGTAATGACTTATTTCCCTATCTCTAGAGTTAAAGATAAATATGACTTAAAAATGACAGTGAGAAGTTGACAAAAACGGATGAGCTTGAGTGTACTTATTAGTACAAAAAAACTAGTATCTCACCTCAAGGATTCAACTTTCATTTATTGATTGCGATCAAAAACAGGAAGTTGGTTCATATAGTATAGCTATAGCCATTGAGATTAGGACGTAGACTATAAGAGTGTCTATTGCTTCTACCTTGTTCCAATGGGAAAACCTTATAGTGACGATTTCCGACAAAAAGTTATACAAGCAATTGAGTTGGACG
>JAESGT010000083.1_pt1 | contig 30947 bp, 26 predicted proteins | sample 9266261 | NCBI WGS metagenome assembly JAESGT01 (sample SAMN15741584, study PRJNA653494) | algae metagenome | isolation source: Pelatocladus maniniholoensis HA4357-MV3 and co-occurring heterotrophs from... | place: USA: Maniniholo cave near Haena, Hawaii | collected 2009-07-28 | reverse complement strand
TCGTCACACAGGTTTATTTCTAAATGCGGGTTTACTGAATATTTATGTGTATTATTATTTACTTCTACTCAGGAATCACCATGTAATCTCTTGCGCTACATTTTGAAGTGCGGAATGTGGGTTTAAATTAGATGAGCAGGGAACACATTAGCAAGGGATGTTCCATCACCTTCATTTTGAGTAGCAATCAGCATCCCAAGTAATTTATTACTACTACTAACAATTACTCGTGAACCATGATGCGAAGAATGTAAATGTTGGTCAAATTTGACTTGAAAAACTTGGACACTAGCATTGAAATCACCCAAAGCTTTTTGTACTAGGTGGGCTGTTTTAATAGTTCCTTCAATCCGTGAATCATCAAATTCTAATATGATAGATTCGCCTACACTAACATTTGGTTGAGAATCTTTATCTCGAGTAATATCAGATATTTTGTTAAGAGGAAAATTTTGATGAGGTTGAATAAATACAACTGGTTTGCCATTAGAATTAATCAATGACCAGTCGAATTCACGAATAACACCGACATTCCCACCACCAGTAGTTAGAACAGGGACTTTGTTGTTAGGAATTTGAAAATCCATCATAAATGTATGTTGTACCTTCACAAGATCAAGAGGAGCAATCAAAAAATATTCTTGTTTCCCATTGCTTGTATGAAGTTTTTTTCCATAAAGTTGACAATCTGGACTTTGAGTAAAGCCTTGAAATGTATCACGATGAATCTGCATAAAAAAACTCATGGTAAATGTTATCTTTCTATGATTTAGGAATTACGCATTGACTCAAGTGCGTAAAATCCTATTTCATGAACGAAATAAAAGCTTAGTTCTTAAAACTTAGCTTCTCTTCTATTTGTTTATTTAGGTTGGACAAAACTAAGTTATGCACTTTTGACGAAAATGTAAATTAGAAAAATTGGTCAAAAAATCACTTACTGACTGAGTTTTTACGTAAGCTTCATAACTTTATGAAACAACTTGACAAATAAACTTTAGTAATTAATAAAGCCTTTTTTTTGATTAATTTTGCACTTATTCCAACCACAAAACTAAATTAAAATGTAGTTTGCATTACCTTTTGTTTGTATTATTGATTACATTTACAAAAATTAAAATGTAAAAAATAAACAGAATCATCTAAACAAATTTGTAAAAATTTGTTAAGAATAGTGGCAGGAATATCAACAAAAGGAAGTAAAACTTATGACAAACACGACAGAGACTAAACCACCCCATCAGGTAGTGATTATTGGTGGTGGTTTTGGCGGACTTTATGCCGCAAAATCACTGAATAATGCAAATGTAGATGTTACTCTTATAGACAGACGCAATTTTCACCTTTTTCAACCGCTTTTGTATCAAGTTGCAACAGGTGCAATATCGCCTGCTGATATTTCCTCGCCACTGCGTTCAGTTCTCAGCAAAAGTAAGAATACAAAAGTGCTATTGGGAGAAGTGAATGATATCGATCCCGAAGCGCAAAAAGTTGTAATCGGTGATGAAATCATACCCTACGATACGTTAATTGTGGCTACAGGTGCGAAACATTCGTATTTTGGGAAAGATGAATGGGAATCTTTTGCTCCTGGTTTAAAAACAGTGGAAGATGCAATAGAAATGCGTCACCGTATTTTTATGGCGTTTGAAGCTGCGGAAAAAGAAACCGATCCGCAACTGCGTCGTGCTTGGTTAACATTTGTAATTGTTGGTGGTGGTCCTACAGGTGTGGAATTAGCTGGTGCGATCGCAGAATTAGCGTATCACACAATGAAAGAAGACTTCCGCAACATCGATACCACCGAAGCCCAAGTTATTTTACTTGAAGGTCTAGATCGGATTTTGCCACCATTTGCTCCAGAATTGTCAGCACAAGCAGCAACATCTCTTCAGCGCTTGGGTGTGACGGTACAGACAAAAACTTTAGTGACAAATATCGACAATGATCTCGTCACGATCAAACAAGGTGAAGAACTATCACAGATTCATGCCAAAACGGTATTATGGGCAGCAGGTGTCAAAGCTTCACCACTGGGGAAAGTATTAGCGCAAAGAACAAGTGTAGAATGCGATCGCGCCGGACGAGTTATAGTTGAACCAGATTTGAGTCTTAACAACTACCCGAATATTTTTGTAATTGGTGACTTAGCTCATTTTGCTCATCAAAACGGTAAACCCTTACCTGGTGTCGCACCCGTAGCGATGCAAGAAGGAGAGTACGTTGCTTCACTAATTAAACAAAAACTTCAGGGTCAAATATTATTACCAAGATTTTATTATATTGACAAAGGTAGTTTAGCAGTAATTGGGCAAAACTCAGCTGTTGTAGATTTAGGTTTTATCAAATTCACAGGTTTTGTCGCTTGGCTATTTTGGTTATTAGTTCATATTTACTTCTTAATTGAATTTGACAACAAACTAATAGTCATGATTCAGTGGGGTTGGAATTACTTCACTCGTCATCGTGGTGCTAGATTAATTACAGGAAAAGAACAAACAAGCAATTTCACAACGGAAAAAACAAGAGAAATCATGAACGTATAATTGCACAGACGCAGTGAATAATAATATCCCCGACTTATTGAAGAAGTCGGGGATCTGGCTTTTTCAATATTCACAACTCAAAATCATCAAATTTAATTACTCAAACTTGCCTGGAAACATTGCCAATACTGCCATCAGGCATAATTGTATCTTGTAAATAAGCATTGCCAAAATTAACTTTGCGGGCATAACTAAAATTAGCTTCAGTCAAATCAGCATAATCAAAATGAGTATCAAGTAAATGAGCGCCACTAAAATTTGCTCTACTCAAATTCACCTTATAAAAAATAGCTTCATATAATTTTGCGCCACTCAAATCAGCGTCACTTAAATCAGCAGCATGAAGCGCCGCACACCACATATCTGTGTAACTCAAGTCAGCTTTTTGGAAATTAGCATGTTCAAAATGAGCATATTCTAAATTCAACCCGCGTAAATTTGCACCACTCAAATCCAATTTTATACCTTCGGTATGGCGAACTAATTTTTGCAAGTTGGCATATCTAAAATCAGATCCACTCAAGTTGATTTCAGTCAAATGTCTCAGTCTAAATTCAACAATTTCAACTCCGGTAAAATCTCTCTCCCCGGTAGCATATCTTCTCAGCAATTGTTCAACATTCATTCTTCTCATGACTTTGACCCTGCATCCATTAGCACCACAAATATAATTATTACAAGAAGGCAAAATGTGCAAATGCCAAGTAGCGGTGCATAAGAGTCTGATGTACAGTATTTCATGGAGACAAACATTGATCAAAGCTAATGCCTAGCGAACAAGTCCCCTTGCGTATCCCTACTTCTAGTCTTGCATCTATCGTTGGTGAAAATGGTTTCTATCCTTGGGAAAATTTAGCACCACCTCAGCAGATATTTTCTCCAACTCCTCCTAGTTGTATCGTCTATCCTGAGACTACCGAACAACTAGCACAGGTAATCAGGGAAGCTAACCACAATAAATGGCGTGTCCTTCCTTGTGGTAGCGGTAGTAAACTCAGTTGGGGTGGCTTAGTTAAGGGGATTGATGTTGTAGTTAGCACAGAACATCTGAATAAATTGATTGATCATGCTGTTGGTGATTTGACGGTGACAGCAGAAGCGGGGATGAAATTCTCTGATCTCCAAGCAATTTTAGCCAAAGCTAACCAATTTCTCGCCCTTGATCCAGTTACACCATCAGCAACTTTGGGTGGAATTGTTGCAACTGCTGATACGGGTTCCTTGAGACAGCGTTACGGAAGTGTGCGTGATCAATTACTAGGAATTACTTTTGTCCGTGCTGATGGACAAATCGCCAAAGCTGGGGGACGAGTGGTGAAAAATGTTGCTGGATACGACTTGATGAAGTTGTTTACAGGTTCCTACGGCACATTGGGCGTGATTAGTCAAGTGACGTTTCGTGTATATCCAATCCCGGAAATTTCTGCAACGGTTGTACTGACGGGTACGCCAGAGAATGTATCACAAGCTGCGGCGATTTTGCGTGGTTCGGCGTTAACACCTACTCAGGCTGATTTACTTTCAACTCAATTGGTATCTGAGTTGGGTTTGGGTACAGGAATGGGATTAATTGCAAGGTTCCAAAGTATTGCTGAAAGTGTGAAAGAGCAGTCTCATCGGTTGGTGGAAGTTGGGCAAAATTTGGGTTTGCAAGAAGCGATGTATGAGGGAGCTGATGAAGTTGATTTATGGGAAAGATTGCGAGAATCTATCTATTTTGGTGGCGGTGAATCGGCAATTACTTGCAAAATAGGAGTGTTACCGACTGCGGGGGTTGAGGTTTTAAAGCAGGCGCAAAAGGGTTTGATTCACATTGCTAGCGGTTTGGGAGTGTTGCGGTTTGAGAGTGAGAAAGGATTAGTGGAGATGCGATCGCTCTGTGAAAATCATAAAGGTTTTTTGACGATTTTGACTGCGCCAGTAGAGGTGAAGCAAAGGTTGGATGTCTGGGGTTACACTGGCAATGCGGGGAAAATGATGCGACGGATTAAGTTGCAGTTTGATCACAAGGGTATTTTAAGTCCTGGTTGTTTTGTGGGTGGAATTTAACAGTTATCAGTTAGAGTAATCCGATTTGATTCGGTGAATCACTTGTAGAGTGAGGGAACTCTTAACGCTTAATGGGGAATAAACCTCTTACATGAATTCTAAAAACCCCCCTCAATCCCCCGTAAACGAGGGGAAGATTTAGTTCCCTCCCCGTTTACGCTTAGGGTTAGGGTGGGGTAAACAAAACAGGGAACACAGAGGGGAGAGGAATATGCAAGTTTCGGAAGGTTCTGTTGGGAAGACGGCGAGTTTGAAGAATTTGAAAGGGTTTGATGCAAGTCATCCGCCTGATCCGAAGTTGATTGATAGTTGTGTGCATTGTGGGTTTTGTCTTGCGACTTGTCCGAGTTATCGGGTAACTGGTAAGGAGATGGATTCTCCGAGGGGACGTATCTATTTAATGGATGCGATTAATGAGGGTGAAATTGCTTTGAATACAGCGAGTGTTGAGCATTTTGATTCTTGTTTGGGTTGTTTGGCGTGTGTGACGACTTGTCCTTCGGGGGTGCAGTATGACAAGTTGATTTCGGCGACTCGTCATCAGGTTGAGAGAAATTATTCGCGTGGTTTGTGGGATCGGTTGGTTAGGCAGTTAATATTTTCTTTGTTTCCTAATCCTGATGCTTTACGGATTTTGTTAGTACCTTTGTTGGTTTATCAGAGGTTGGGTTTTTCTAAGTTTTTTCGGGCGACTGGGGTATTAAAGAATATCTCGCCTCGGTTGGCGGCTATGGAGTCGATTTTACCGGAGATTACGCTGGAGTCTTTTCAGGATAATTTACCAGATGTGATTCTGGCGCGAGGTGAGAAGCGCTATCGAGTTGGGATGATTTTGGGTTGTGTACAACGGTTGTTTTTCTCGCCTGTGAATGAAGCGACGGTGCGGGTCTTGACGGCGAATGGTTGTGAGGTGGTGATTCCTAAGTCTCAAGGTTGTTGTGCGGCGCTTCCGGAACACCAAGGACAAACTGAACAAGCTAAGGCTTTGGCTAGGCAGATGATTGATAGTTTTGCTAATACTGGTGTAGATTACGTGATTATCAATGCTGCTGGCTGTGGTCATACTTTGAAAGAATACGGGCATATTTTGGAGGATGATCCAGAGTATCGGGAGAAAGCACAAGAATTTGCGGCGAAGGTAAAGGATGCACAAGAGTTTTTAGCAACGGTTGGGTTAACAACGAAGTTGTCAACCTTGGCTAGTAAACCAGTGAGTTTGGTTTATCAAGATGCTTGTCATTTGTTACACGGACAAAAGATTAGTGTGCAACCACGTCAGTTGTTACAGCAAATTCCAGGGGTGAAGTTGAAGGAACCTTTAGATGCGGCGATATGTTGCGGTAGTGCGGGAGTTTACAATATGCTGCAACCGGATATTGCTGAGGAGTTGGGTAAGCAAAAGGTGCGGAATTTGTTAGATACTGGTGCTGATTTGATTGCTTCACCAAATCCGGGTTGTAGTTTGCAGATTCAGAAGCATCTGGAGTTGCAAGGAAAGGATGTTGCGATTATGCATCCGATGGAGTTATTGGATTATTCGATTCGGGGTGAGAAGTTGAAAGTTTAACATTTCTAGATTTACACCTTGAAAGGTTGTTATTAGCTTAATATGAATCAAACTATATTTCATCTTGCTTTTCCTGTCACCGACATTGCCGAAGCAAAAGCATATTATGTTAATGGTTTAGGCTGTATTTCTGGTCGGGAAAATCGCCATGCTCTCATTCTCAATCTTTATGGTCATCAATTGGTGGCTCATGTTACCAAAGAACTGTTGACACCACAACGTGGGATTTATCCCAGACATTTTGGATTAGTTTTTACTTCAGAAGCTGACTGGAAATCTTTACTGTTGAGAGCGCAACAGTGTCAGCTAATGTTTAGAGAAGAACCCAAGCATCGTTTTGTTGGTACTCCCCTAGAACATTCCACTTTCTTTTTAGAAGACCCATTTTATAACTTGATGGAATTTAAATATTATCGTGATTATGAAGCGATTTTTGGGAATGCGGAGTATCAACAAATTGGCGAACCTCACTGACTTTTCACTAGATCTGAAAAACCTCTCTTCTACAAGAAGAGAGGTCAAAAGTCCTTTAATGGCGTTGCTGAATGCGATATGAATCCGAATGTAGAGACACGATATATCGTGTCTCTACAAAGATTTTGGTATTACGCAAAATCATTTTCATACATGAAATCAGCAATCCCTCTTTAATTAATGCTGACAGGAACCTTGTTTACCTTGTTTATGGCCTTGGCCATGTCCGTGCTTGTGAGAACAGGTTTGCAAATCCTGAGTTTTCAGCTTGTCGGTGATTTCTTGAAGAGTTTCATCCTTAGATTTTAAGCCGATCCAAGTGTCTATTTTTTCTGTATCAAAACCCACTTCACGGCGATCGCCTACTTCCATCAATGGACGGCGAATCAATAATGGATCTTTAAGCATCATCATTAAGGCTGTTTGTGGATCTACTTTTTCGGGAATAATCTCACCTGATTGTACACGAGGAGCAGCGCGGTTAAACCATTCGATTACAGGGCGATCGCCAAAAAATGAGTGTAGACGTTCAGCAGTCCAAGATTCTGTGAGTAGGTTATACGATATCACTTCATGACCTGCGGCTGTCAGTAAAGTTTTTTGTTTGGTATTATTTTTACAGCCAGGTTTTTCATAAAAAATCACTCTTGCCATTGCAGTATCTCCTATTTATTTAACAGTGATCAGTTATCAGTAGTTTTTTATCTTCACTGTTCACTGTTCACTGATTTAACGTAGTTTTATACGCATAAAAATATTTCCCCTCTACTGCAAAAGATAAAAAGTTTGTAATCAGTGCTTTAGCACGGACTACAAATTTACATCCTAATTAAATTTTAATAATAAATACAAGTTATTTGATATTAAAAATTATGAAAATCAAGATACCCAACTTCTCTAAGAAGTTGGGTATCTGTGTATTCGTCAAAAATTATTTGCTGTATGAGAAAGTACATTATATTCTAATCTTTGTTTTGGATCAGTTTCGCCATAAATATTAAAAGTAACTGTTGGTTCATCACCCACTGATTCTACGCAATGAATTGCATCGGGTGTAAAACTGATAATATCACCAGGTAATAAACTTAACTCTCCTGTTTGTTCTATTTTATCTGGAAATTCTTGGTTAGGATAACGCCGCCAAAATGTATTTTTTTCTTTACCTTTTAATAATGCTACTACTCCCCACGTGCCATGATTATGAATATTAGATTTTGTACCTGGTGCAAATGTTACTGTTTGTACTGTTAGCGGAAAGCCTAATTCATCGTAGAGAATTAAAACTGATTCTCCTGTTTTTGGACTAGGTTCTAGGTATTGAGTTTGCACCCAATAAGAGTTTACAAGCAAGCGTCTAACTAACATTTGAATTTCTGGTAGCTGACTTGTTTCATCTTCAACATTATTCAGAATATCTTCGAGTTCAGTTAAGAACCGATAAAGGCGATAATTATCTTTGAGTAAGTCCCATGCTCTGGCTGAATCACAAGCTTGATACTCTCCATCTCCATTGATATGCCAATCTCTATTTTTCATTCTTCTTCTTCTGCGGGTCGAGTCAAAATATCAAGTAAGATTCCTGCACCAAAGTCATTTTTATCATCAATGGATTTAACTTTAGTGCTAATTTCTTTAGCTTTTTCTATTTCTCCGAGTTTAGCTAATACTAATCCTGAAGCTGCATAAGCATTTAAATACAAACGGATTTGATAATCTTCTTTTCTACTAATTAATATTAATTTTAGTTGTTGCCAATCATCAGGCATTTTCTCAGATTGTCTAATCTTATCTAGAACTTTTACTGCTGTTTGCAGTGCCATTTTGTAATTATATTTGTAATAAAAATATCTATAAGCTGCTACCAAAACTTCTAAATCATCGCCTGTTTTGGCTAAAGCTTGATGCATATACTTTTCCGACTCTGACGTATTTTCCCAATGTTCAGCAGCCAAAATTAATAATTCTTTGATTTCCTCTGGTACTTGAAACCAGGAAAATCTTTCTGCATCAATTTGCATAAACATCTCCTTTCTATTTAGTAGGAGCGTACGCTCCTACTAACTATTTCCTAAAACAAAGTCAAAATGTACAATAGTGTGAAGAGAATAATCCAAATAATGTCTACAAAGTGCCAGTAAATTTCTGCCATCTCAATGCCAGTATGTTTAGTAGCACCATAGTGACCAGGACGACGCGATCGCCACAATACACCCAATATCAAAAGCAGTCCGATAAACACGTGCAAACCGTGGAACCCGGTCATGAGATAGAAACAATTGGCAAAGACATTAGTAGTCAAACCATATCCCAAGGTCATGTATTCATAAACCTGACCACCGAGGAAAATTGCTCCCATAATTGCGGTGATGGTATACCAAAATCGCATCCCTTTGACATTATTCTTTTTAATCGCCGTATCACCAAAGTGAATGACGAAACTACTCGAAACCAGAATAATCGTGTTAATTGTCGGTACTAATAACTCAACTTCTGTTCCTTCCGGCGGCCATACTTCTGTGCTACCGCGAAAAAACAAATAAGTAGCAAAAAACCCACCAAACATTAAAGATTCAGAGATGAGGAACGTCAACAATCCCCAAACTCGTAAATCCTGATGTTCTTCATGATGACTTGGACTAGTCGTTGTTGCGATCGCCATATCTTTTATTTATTGATTATTAGTAGATAGTGGTTAGTAGATAGTAGTTAATTTTTAGCCACTAACTACTAACCATTAGCCATTAACCATTTGCTGCAACAGCAGTTTCACCTGTTTGCGAAGTTGTACCATGACCATTCATGCCATAGTCATAAGGGCCATGAGTTACCACAGGTAACACTTCCCAATTCTCAATTGCAGGTGGTGAACTAGTAGTCCATTCCAAACTCAAAGCATTCCAAGGATTATCACCTGCTTGCTTCCCAGCGATCCAACTCCAAATCATATTGATCGCAAAGGGAACCACTGAGAAACCCAAAACATACGCACCAATTGTACAAATCTCGTTGAGGTGGGTAAATTGTGGATCATACATCGCCACACGCCGAGGCATTCCTTGTAATCCCAATTCATGCATTGGTAAAAAAGTCAAGTTCGTACCAATAAAGGTCAAAATAAAATGAATTCGACCCAAGGTTTCATTCACCATTCGTCCAGTGATTTTGGGAAACCAGTGATAAATCCCGGCGTAGATACCAAATACGGAACCACCAAATAAGACGTAGTGGAAGTGGGCAACTACATAATATGTGTCGTGGACATGAACGTCAAAAGGCGCTGTTCCCATCGTCACGCCACTTAAACCGCCCATGACAAACATCATTAATAAGCCGATTGCAAATAGCATGGCGCTGGTAAAGCGAATTTTACCGCCCCAAAGGGTAGCAACCCAACCAAAAATCTTCACACCAGTGGGAACAGCAACAATCAAGGTGGAGATGGTGAAGAACATCCGCATCCAACCGGGTGTACCACTGGTAAACATGTGGTGTACCCAAACGAACAAACCGACAACACAAATCGCCAAACTCGAATAGGCGATCGCTTTATATCCAAATATCGGTTTGCGCGCATGTACAGGAATCACTTCGGACATAATGCCGAAAATTGGCAAAATCATTAAATAAACTGCCGGATGCGAGTAAAACCAGAACAAGTGTTGGTAAATAACAACGTTACCGCCTGCATCTGGTTTAAAGAACGAAGTCCCAAAATTGAGGTCAAACAACAGCAGTACTAACCCTGCTGCTAAAACTGGTGTAGATACTAGTGCTAAAACTGAAGTTGCCATAATTGCCCAGCAAAACAGGGGAAGTTGATCCCATTTCATGCTAGGAACTTTCATAAACAGCATGGTGACAACAAAGTTCAGCGAACCCAAAATTGAGGAAGTTCCTACCAAAACAATGGCAAGTATCCACATTGATTGAGCTATCGGCGCAGTCACCAAACTTAAAGGCGGGTAAGCTGTCCAACCAGATTGGGAACCACCAAAGAAGAAACTAGCTAAAATCAATAAGCCTGCGGGTGGGTTCAACCAAAAGGCGATCGCGTTCAATTTCGGGAAAGCCATATCCCTAGCACCCACCATTAACGGTACTAGGAAGTTACCAAATCCCCCAATCGCACTGGGAACGATCCACAAGAAGATCATGATCGTTCCGTGATTGGTCATGAAAGCGTTATACAGATTCGGGTCGATTAAATCAGCATCTGGTGTTGCTAACTCAGCACGCATGGCGATCGCCATCAGTCCACCGATGAGATAGAAGAAAAACGCCGTCACCAGATATTGAATTCCGATTACCTTATGATCAACATTAAACGTGAAATAGTCATACCATTTCCACGCTTGCGGATGATCATGAGTACTTTCACTAACCACAATTGTGGCTTCCTTTCCAGGTGGATGATTCGGTGGTATATCAAGAGTCATGTTGTTAGTCCTACTCTACGAGAAGCCGCTAAAGCGTCTATGTCATTTGTCATTTGTTGTTTGTTGTTTGTCATTTGTTGGTTTTTTCGATCAACCACCAACTACCAACCAATAACTATTAGACATCTCCAGAAATGAGGTATCGACCCTGACTGCACAAGGGTTTTATATTCTTTTTCACCAGATGTCTATTGACCATTGACTGGGAGAGAGATTAGAGACTATTTCCCAATCCCCAATCCCCGATCACTAATCCCTGATCACTAATCCCCGATCCCCATATTTCGTGCATAGGGTGCAAGATAATCTGATACAGATAATTCGGCCGGGTTAATCGCCACAGCTTGCTGTAGTCCTTGTTGCTGTTGGGCGATGCGATTTTCTGTCAACCAACTTTCGTATTCTTCGGGAGTATGAACTACTACCTGTGACCTCATCGAACCGTGATAACCACCACACAGTTCTGTACAAACTACAGGATATGTACCAACTTTAGTGGCAACAAATCGTAGTTTTGTGGGAATACCAGGAATTGCATCTTGTTTGAGGCGGAATTGTGGTACCCAAAACGAGTGGATTACATCTGTAGAGGCTAAGTTGAGTTGTACATCAGTACCCACTGGTACGTGTAACTCACCAGTAGTGACACCACTGTTGGGATAGTTGAAAATCCAAGCAAACTGCATCCCCGTAACATCAACAACTAAGTCAGGCGATTTACCTTGTTCGTTAGCACCCGCACCAATCCCAATATTAGCATCGTCTGCTGAGGTGGCTGTTTCTTGTGTCATTCCAGAAGCATCGCCAAGAGTTGCAGCAATTGCAGTTCCTGGCATCTGGTGGGTAACATGAACTGGAGTGTGGCTATGACCACCCGGTTCTAATCCTCCCATTCTGCTATAAACATCGACACTGTAAATCCCTAAGCAAAGGACGATGACAGTAGGGATTGCTGTCCAAAAGACTTCTAAGGGTAAGTTACCCTCAATGAACGATCCATCTGTATCATCACCTTTACGGCGACGAAACATCACCAAAAATATCAAAATCGTTCCTTCGACCACCACAAATAAAGCGGTAGCAATAATCAGCATTACATTGAAAAAACCGTCTACCAAAGGCGCTTGTTCCGATGCTTGGATTGGTAGTAGATTATGGTGCTGACCCACCCAAAGGCTGAAGAGTGTGATTAATACCCCAGCAACTAAGGTTAACAGTGAAACAGGAATTTGTTGCATACTTTTCGGGATAACGTCGTTCCAGGTGTAACCGTCGCTAAGTTTCCAGTTAAAAGCTAAAAGTTAAAAGTAAAAAGCAGGCAATGGTTATGCCACTATTATTTGAACCGATTTGTGGAGTCATCCAATTATTAGATTTTAGATTTTAGATTACTCTACGAGAAGCCGCTATCGCGTCTATAGATTTTGGATTGACCCCACCAATAAATCCGCTTTCTTGAAGATTTTAGATTTTGGATTGGTTCCCTATGGAATTTGGGGCTTGTACCATCAAGGAATTATCGGTCAAAGGTTCATAGTGAACTTCCAGCCTCTTGATGACTAAATATAATTTGTTTTTTGTCTTTTTACTTTTGACTTTTCACTTGTTGTGACATGGGTTTTATATTGAGCATAAAACCAAGAAAACCCAATTTATGTTACTTCTTAATTGTCGGCTTGTAATTATATATATGGGAATATTTTAAACTTGTTTTAACTTCTTTTGATTTCCGAAATATTTTAAGTAATTAAATTTGTTTTGACAAGTATCTCAATACAATTAGTTTTTAGTTTTGCCTGAACATTTTATCTAAATATCTGAATTCAATTAGTTGATAATTCACATTTTGCTTATATATATTTGTTCACTAATAACTATTTTTTCGCACTGTGAATGTATATCAATTACAGCTTCATCTGAAAAGTAAACATACCTGAAACCCTTACCAATGATTAATAATCAATGACAAGTGACGAGTTCAAATCGTTAGCTTTATTTGTACCGATTTACTTGTAAATTCCCTATAAATATAGAGAAATCCCCTCTACTAACCTTTCTCTACTGAACTTATTTCCTTGACAAACAGTTCTTTTCTTGACAAAGAACTCGCCTTAAACAACAAAATCTCATTTCCTAAGTAACAATAAACAAGTTCATGATGGCTACTTAGTTATTCAATTCAACGTGAGTGTAACAGTTTTTCGAGCAAATTCTAGAACAAGCACCACAGCCAATACAATTTTCTGGATGAGCAACTGTCATCACTTTCTTTTCGATTTCATCATCATCTTCATCATCTACAAATTCGCCCTCTTCATTCATTGGTCTTAATACCAACACATTATGTCCGCAAATTTTAAAGCATCTGCCACAGCCGATGCATTTGTGTTCATCAATTGATTGTGCAAATTTTGGTGTCCAAGTTTTACCACCAAATGTCAATCCTGTGAGTACTGCCATGAACTTACCTTCCAGAATTTATCTACAACTAGATTGGCGCTTTAACGCTCATACTAACATAACTGTAATTAGCTTTTTTTAATGTTCAAATCTAACGATTTACATAGTCATATTTCCATAAGCTTGCAACAAAATTTTGGTTTTTCCCTATTCTTTTAATTTAGATGAAATTCTTTGCCAATAAGATTTAATGTTTATTTATATATCAAGAATAAATCATGACTGATGAACCACGGATCTGATATTTCAAGCATGTTAAACTCAATCGAAAAAATGATATTTATTTGCAGTAAATATCAATAAAAGAAAAAACTTAAGTAAAGTATTAAGAGATACAAAAATGTTCAAGCTCCCCGACTTATTAAAAAAGTTGGGGAGCTTGTTGTTGTTTTAGATGATGAAAAATAATAAAAAATGTAAAACAATTAACAGATAATAACTTTTGTTAAATATTAATATTCTTAATAATTCTATTTGCCAAGATGGCTGAAATATTAAAACACGTATCTTCGTGTCAAATATAAAAATGTTCTTACACAAATTACCTCCCATGAGGAAGATGTTATGCAAATGTCTATACAGTTAAAATGGTTTGGATAAGCATACAATTGTCTAAAAGTGCTAGTAGAAAAAAGATTAAAGGGACAGGGTTTAACGAATAGAGAAATTCTTTTACCCCTTACTGTTTCTTACTCTTTAATCCTTAATTAAACTGTATTGCTTATACAGTATTTATTAGTTTGGGAGTGTTACTCAAACAACAAACAAATTTCACTCAACAGGTTTTGTTGATCAAACAAATGAGCGGAAATTACTGAAAATCAAAAAATTAACAAAATTTATCTTTCGCTCATGATGAACAAACCTACAACAATATCTGTGAAAAGTATAGATAATTAAGAATTTAATAAGGCTCGGCTAGGTTATGAGCATAGAGTAACTTTCAATTGGATGCAAAGTCCGAAGGTGGATGTGGGTGGTTAGTACGGCAATCACGATTTATAGTGTTGCTGAATAATGTGAGTTGTGAGTGGTGAAAACAGGGGGGACTCATCCAGGGGAAAATCCGAGCCAGACATCTCAACGAGTACATTGGCAATAGCCTTATGCCTTACACAATACCTAATAATAGTTGCGTTGGATGTGACAACTGCCGTCCTCAATGTCCTACAGGTGCTATTAAACTTGAAAACGATGAATATTGGATTGATCCTTGCCTTTGTAACAACTGTGAGGGTTACTATCCTGAACCACAATGTGTGGCAGCTTGTCCAACAAATTCTCCCATACCTTGGCACGCCAAAAGAGGAAGATGCAAAGTTGATTTGCGTGAGGTAACTAGTCCAGATTTATTTTCCAACGGTAAAAGTAACCCCTTTGCTTCAGCGATCGTCATTTGGGAAGCTTGCAATTTGCTCTCTCAACGGACATCATTACCTTGGGAAACAGATGAACAAGGAAACTTGTGCTATCGTCGCCAAGTGAATCAAGGAAAAGGCGCGATCGCATTTCATCTGAGCAAATCACCCCAAAGCAGTGAACTTGTCACACAATTAGCAGCAATAGAGACACTAGATATCAGATCTGCTTGTCTACATCTGATTTTTGCAGCTTATGCAACAACACAAGATCGACCTTGGGAACAAGAGTTTACTATTGATGAACGACAAATAGAAAAATACTTGGGCTTAGAAAAGCGCAAGGACTTAAGCAAAAACGTCAAGCTGACTTTGATTAACAACTTAGTTCAGCAAGCTTGCTCACTTGTCGTTTCCATCAACTGGCCCCAGCAAGGTATGCTCAAAGGTTTCTCTCTACAAGCAAGTCGTTTGTGGGAACTAGTCCAAGTTCAACGCCACTTTCAAGAAGATAATCTTGGATGTAAATATCTTGTTGGCTTAACTTTCAAAATTCGAGCTGGAGTCTGGGCGCAATATTTCCTCAACAAACAAGCATGTAAAGAACGAACTGCATTTTATCAATACGGTAGTTTGCCAAAATCCTTATTAACCACAGTGATGAGTATTTGGCAACAACACGAAGGTACAGCACGATTAATGCTGTGGTTACTATTTAAAACCAAAATGGGCGCTGCTCAACGGATCACAGTTCCTACTTTGATGCGTGTTGCTTATGGTGAGGAGAAAATTGCTCAAGCATGTCGCCAAAGAGAAGATCGCAAACGCCTGCTGCGGACTTTTGAACATGATTTAGAAGTCCTCAACCACTACGGGATGAAATCAGAATTTGATCCAATCACCTACCCACCAACAATCCAACCTTTGTGGGCGAGACTGGTTGATATCCCCGAAGATCCAGACGAAGCAATAGAATTTTGGATTAATGACGGTAGCGCTACATCACGTCTGACAGATGTCAGTCCCCGTGGTAAATGGAACCTGTTGATGAACGCTCGGATTTTATCTTTCAGCCTACCACCAGACTGGGAGAAGCAAACTGCTGACTCCGAAAAAAAGCAGCGAACCACAAAAAACAAAAGAAAAATCAAAACGACTGGTGATTTACTAGGCGAACAAATTTTACGGGCGCGAAAAAACCTCAATCTGTCCCAAAGAGACTTAGCAAAACTCGCAGGTAAAAGTCAAAGCTGGATTCGCGACATCGAAAAAGGTCGCCTAAAAGTTAAATTAGAAGACCAAGTAGTTTTACGTAAAGTCTTGGGTCTTAATTCGGCCTGAGTTTAGCAAGATGAGCCTCAGAATTAATTCTGAGGCGGTTGTTGAGAATAATGCAAGAACTGAGGAGAGAGTTTTTTAAATCCGTCAAAATTACGTTGGCTTATCGTTAACATGCATCCCATCTCCCAGATTTTGTAATCATGTACTTTTGCAAAAAGTCTATCAATTAATTTTAGAAATTCTGGCGATCGCTATCCTGTCTGATAATAAATTCCTTGGGCTGCATATAGCATTCCTAAAAGATCCCCGACTGCGATTTCAATCGCAGTTTCATAGCTAATACCATTTCACGTTAATCACGATACACATAAATTTTGTAGAGACGCGATATATCGCGTCTCTACAGGGTCTGTATTTGTATCAGAGGTTTTCAGTAGCCCTAAGAAACTAGCGGTTGATTCCTGTTCAGGTTTGCAACACTGCGTAATTTTGTAAAACGGTATAAATCACCATTAAAATTTTTTGAGATTAACAGGTTTAAAACTCAAAAACTTGGTTTAAAACTCAAAAACTTGGTTTAAAACTCAAAAACTTGATTTAAAACTCAAAAACTTGATTTAAAACTCAGAAACTTGATTTAAAACTCAGAAACTTAATTTAAAACTCAGAAACTTGATTTAAAACTCAGAAACTTGATTTAAAACTCAGAAACTTGATTTAAAACTCAAAAACTTAATTTAAAACTCAGAAAAGTTTGAGATTATCTCAGTCCAAGCTGTGATAATCACTACAATTTCAGATATAAATGTATCAATAATTTAGTTTCCCGACTGAGTACTAGTATGTTCAATGCCACAGAAATATTAATAGATGCTTTTGTAGGGCAAATTCGAGAAGGCTACCGTCGTACCTACGGCTGCTTCAAAACCGATTATCAAGACATAATTGCTTGGGCGGGAAACATGGCTTTAGAAAACATTGCCAACAGCGACGCCCTATATCATAATGTAGAACACTCGATTCTTGTTACTTTGGTAGGACAAGAAATATTACGTGGCAAACACATTCGAGAAGGTGGTGTTTCCACTGAAGACTGGCTACACTTTCTTATTTCCTTGCTTTGTCATGATATCGGTTATGTCAAAGGAGTATGCCGAGAAGACCGCGAGGAAAAAGGTTTGTATGCTACAGGTAAAGACCACAAAATGATTTCTCTCCCTGCTGGGTCTTCTGATACGAGTTTGACACCTTATCATGTAGATCGAGCAAAACTTTTTATTGATGAGCGTTTTGGCGGTCACAAACTGATAGACTCTGAAGTTATTAAAAGCAATATTGAATTGACTCGCTTTCCAGTACCTGTTGCTGAGGATCATCAATGCACAAGTAGCTATGCAGGCTTGGTTCGTGCTGCTGATTTAATTGGACAATTAAGCGATCCCCGCTACTTGAAAAAAATTACTTCTTTGTTTTACGAATTTGAAGAAACTGGGATGAATAAGGTTTTGGGCTACCAAACACCCGCTGACTTACGCAAAAACTATGCCAAATTCTACTGGCATGGAGTTTACCCATATATCCAAGATGCACTACGTTATCTGACTCTGACACAGCAAGGCAAACAAATTATTGCTAATCTCCACTCTAATGTTTTTGTTGTCGAACATGAAGTTCCTCAAGATGAAAAGTTATCTATAAGTAGGTAGGTGTAATTAAAGATAAAATAAAACCTCACTCTGCCTCCGGCTTCCCTCTCCTTACTAAGGCTACGGTGTACACACAAGTCAAAAATTTTCATGTTGAAACTGTATCCCGCCTATAACTAAAGTTCCAGGCGGTACTTGTGCTATTTGGTAAGAGTTTTAAACCTTAGCGGTATATTGAAAAAATTGGAATTCTCCCTTGGAGAAGACATGATTATAAAAAAGGTTATTGATCAAAGGATTAATGACTAATGATTAATGATTAATGATTAAGGATAATTAACTATGAACTGGTGGCAAAGATTAAAGAAAAATCCTTTAGCGCGATTTGGGGCAATTTTGCTCATAATTTTTTACATAGCAGTAATTGCTGCGGATTTTGTTGCGCCTTATGACCCTTATATTCCGCAAGCAAATGGTTCCTTGTTACCACCAACCAAAATTTACTGGTTTTCGACTTCAGGTAAGTTTATCGGGCCTCACATTTATCCGACGATTCAGGGAGATACAAATTTAGAAACAGGCGATCGCCAACTGATTGTAGATAAAAGCAAACCTTCGCCTTTACGATTCTTTGTACAAGGACCAGAATATCGTCTTTTAGAGTTGAGTGTTCCCTTACCTCCCAAGTGGAAGGAAGTGACTATTTTTCCTGGAATTCCTTTAAATTGGCATTTGTTTGGTACTACTGACCCAGCTAGAATTAACATTTTGGGTACTGACGACCAAGGACGGGATCAATTTACTCGTTTATTGTATGGAGGTCGCATCAGTTTATTTATTGGAATTGTGGGAGTAGCCTTGACTTTTCCTCTGGGGATGATCATTGGCGGTATTTCTGGTTATTTCGGTGGCTGGATAGATGCTGCGATCATGCGCCTAGCTGAAGTGCTGATGACCTTTCCTAGCATATATTTATTAGTCACCTTGGGTGCTGTGTTACCACCAGGCTTAAGCAGTACCCAGCGATTTTTGTTAATTGTGTTGATTACGTCGTTTATTAGTTGGGCTGGGTTAGCACGAGTAATTCGTGGTCAAGTATTATCCATCAAAGAACGCGAATTTGTGCAAGCAGCGCGAGCTATGGGTGGTAGGCCGTTATACATCATTACTCGTCATGTGTTACCACAAACTGCAACATATATTATCATCTCTGCAACTCTTGCGGTTCCTAGCTTTATTGGCGCAGAAGCAGTACTCAGTCTGATTGGTTTAGGAATTCAGCAACCAGACCCTTCTTGGGGCAATATGTTATCTCTGGCAACTAATGCTTCGATATTAGTATTACAACCTTGGTTAATTTGGCCGCCAGCACTGGTAATTATCTTGACAGTCTTGGCATTCAACTTACTGGGAGATGGACTCAGAGATGCTCTTGATCCCCGGAGTTTGGAAAGGTGATCGGGGAGTGTGGGGAGTGTGGGGAGTGTGGGAAGAAAAATGCTTCCTATATTTTTATTTTTCCCTATGTCTTCCTTGTCCCTGCTCCCTGCTCCCTGCTCCCTGCTCCTCGATCCCCGATCCCCGATCCCCGATCCCCGATCACTGTTTCACCAAATCATCCAATTCTTGCTGCATTCGACTGCGGACGAGTTCATAGCAAGCGTTAACGTAATGGCGATCGCCTGCGGCTTTTCTACCGTAGTGTTCAAACACAATCGGTGAACAAACTCGTGTACGAATAGGCACTGGTAAAGGAATATTAGGTAAAGGCCCAAAAGCTAATCCCCAAGGTAATCCTAAATAAATCGGAAATACTACTGGGTCGATACCAAATAACCAAGGTATTCCCCATTCATGTAGTTGTTGGACTATTTTATAAACATCAGCAAGCACAATCAGTGTATCGTGAGCGCCAGTCGAAATTAGCGGGATGATCGGTACTTTTTCCCGTAGTGCTAGCTTGATAAACCCGTGGCGTTCCGCAAAATAAATTTGATGACGCAAAGAGTGAGGACGAAATACATCTTCTGCACCACCGGGATACACAAGTACACTGGCTCCAGAATGCAAAGCTGCGATCGCCATTTTCGGATGGGCGATAATGGCTCCAACTTTAGCCACTGCTTGTGCTACATCTGGACACTCTTTCCAAACCGTCGGATGCATCAAACCGTAAATTGGTCGTTCTACACCAAAGCGTCTAAACCAGTCATACATCATCATGTGCATATCAGGAGCAGCAAGTCCACCATTGTGGGAACCAACCAATAAAACTTTTTCGTTGGTGGGAATATTCTCCCAGCCACTAGTTTGGACTCGAAAATAGTATTTATACAGCCATTCCCAAAAAGGCATCAAAAATTTGATAAATTGTGGGTCTCGCTGATCCAAAGACCAACCGAGTTTGGTTTGTAGAGATTTTTCTTGTAATGTCTGTATTGGCATTTCGCCTCAATAAATATTCCTTTTGGGGGTTGTAAATTTTAGAATAGTAACTTTACCATTTCCAAAAATCTTTGCAACACATCCTGATGTAGAAACGCACTGTTTGAAGCGTTTCTACAATCTCTATTTGTCGCATTCTTTTTCCAAATGGTATTCATTGTTAATTTTTATTTTACATAAATACGAACTTATTAAGTTTATAGAGTTTAAATTAATACAATTTTGATTTTACAAGTTTTTGTTGTGAAAGATTAATGCATATGCTTTTCAAAGATATATTGCTGGTGATTATTCTGTGCGATGGTATAAGATTTTCTATTTATTGATCAGATTGCCCCAGTTGTTCTGTAAGTACATATTCTGGTAAAAGAAAAATGGTAATATTTATCTGCTAGATATCTGCTATCTATAGGATTCTTATTTGATTTATCTTTGCGTAGCCTGCGCTCTGCGCTAAAAAACTCAGTAAACTTTCTGTTCCCTGTTCTTTGTCTTCACGAGTAAGTTCATAAATCAAATCGGATTTCTATAATCTCCACAATTATGTGCGAGAAATTGAGAATACAGAATCAGCGATATAGCACTGTGGTGTGGAGTGAAGAACACTCTTTTAGTTCATCAATAGACATCTTTGAAAAAGAAATAAAAGCCTTATATAGTTCAGAATCGAGACTTCTTTTCTGAAGGTGTTTAGTAGGGGTACAAAGCAGCAGGAGGATGTAATGATCGATCATTGTTACATAAATGTTTGTATGACTATTGATTTCCCTTTAGTGACAAATAATAGGTCTGACATAGGTATATTACCGCAGTTATTTTTCTAAAAAATCATTTTCCTTATTTTCAGCTACCTATAACTGAGACATATTAGCTATCTGCATCTAGTTTCTTTAAACTCAGCAACATAATACTTAGAGGTTAATACCAATTTTCTGTGAAGCTGCACATTATTTTGACCCCTCTCAACCTCCTTTCAAGGGTAGGTTTTTTGGAATCTCGAAAATAGTTGAGAAAATTCTCAATTGCTTAACGTAGTTTGGTTGTTTCAGGATTTAAGTATTGGCTGAAATAGTCAAAAAATGACCAAATATAGCTATAGCCATCAAGATTAGGACATAGACTATAAGAGTTCTCATTGCGTCTATCAAATGTTAACGTCCTAACAAAAATGGCTACGGCTATACAAAATACCTACCTTTGTAAGCTCCCAACCTCCCCGAATTTGCGGGGAGGTGCCTCAAGGAGGTGGGGTTCTTTATATGCCTATTCATAAAGAAAATGGTATAAGGCTGGCGTTTATAAACATCAAGTAAAATCTTCTGCTTATGTTGGGTGCATCATCAAACCAAGTACAACAAACAAATCCTCCTTCTCTTGGTGTATTAGTTGCTGTATTTGCAGGGATTGGAGCAAGAGCTTTTGGTGGATCAATTCCCACTCACGTTTTACCTTTTTGCTTAAAACGGGGTTGGCTAACAGACAGCGAATGCTTAGAAGCATTAAATTGGTGCCGATCCCTTCCAGGGGCTGGAGGTACTAATCTTTCTGCATATTTGGGATATTATTGGCAAAAAACAGTAGGAGCAATACTAGCAACATTTGCCTTAGTGCTACCTGGTTCTGTAGTAATACTGTTAGCCTCAAAGCTGCTATCACAGCTACCCGAACATATTGTCCAAGCATCTTTAACCGCAGTCGTAGCAGCTAGTCTTGGACTACTTTTGGATTTAACTTGGAGGCTGGCTAAACCAAGTATTACTAACTATGTTCAAGTTTTAGTGGCGATCGCAACTTTTATTTTAGTAGGCATTTTCAGAGTTCCTATTCCTTTGGTTCTGGTTTTACTCGTGCCAATTGCTTGGTATTTCAATCGCAGAACTCAAACAAGTCACTGATTTTGCTGCTGATGCAAGTCTTACTCGATCTATTTTTCACATTTGCTTATTTAGCTCTCATTAGCGTTGGCAATTCAAGAGCTGTCATCACAGAAATGGAACGCCTGGTAGTCAATGTCCACGGGTGGATGAGTCACCTAGCTTTCGTCGAAGCTTACGGATTAGGGTTGCTAGTACCAGGACCGAATATGCTGAATGTTTTGCTGATTGGCAATCATGTAGCTGGTTTACCTGGAGCAATAGCTTCCGGGTTAGGGATGTTTGGTCCTACTTCATGCATCTTAGCTGCTGTAGCTTGGTTAATAAAAAAACCAAATCCTCCTGCTTGGATCAAGCAATTCCATGCTGCTTTAAGTCCAATAACAATTGGTTTGACATTGGCAACTGTTTGGAATCTTGGCAAAGATATATTCCTTAAAGATATATTCAGCACAGTGATCTGCTTTTTAGGATTAGTCTTGTCAATTCGAGGCTTAGTGAATACAAGCTGGATAGTAGTGTTGGCATTATTGACAGGAATTATTAAGGGTTTGTTGTTTAGTTAATTAACTTTTATGGAATTTAGAAACGATAATTTATTTACATTTTTTGCCTTAAAACGCAGTGGACACCATGCTGTGATGGTTTGGCTAGCTTATCACTTTCAGCTACCAATCTTTGTTTTGAACAACATCAAACCCTATACAGATCCATACCTCACTTCTGCATTTAACAATAACTGGGATAAGGAATCAGACTGGTTGGTTCACATTGACAGTGAAAATATGGAACAAATTCGGAATGTCTATAAACACTGTTTAATGATTAGTGTTCAGGATTTTAACATTACCAACCTCAAAGACAAAAGAGATTTTATCTGGGAACGTGAAAAAACAATTGGTGAAAGTTTAAATTTTTACAATATTTTATTCTTAAGAGATCCATTTAATATGCTGGCTAGCCGATTGTATAAACCAGGTCTAGTTCCTAAATTAATTGATAATGCAGAAATTTTAGATACGTGGGAAATTTATGCTGAAGAATATTTAGGAATAACTAATTTTCTAAAATCAAAAATATCGGTAAATTACAACTTATGGTTCTCAAGTATTGAATACCGCAAACAATTATCCGCACAGTTTAAGCTTCCTTTTGCAGATGCTGGACTGAATGTAGTTCCCAAGGCGTCAGGTGGTAATGGAAGTAGTTTTGATAAGAATTTTTATGATGGCAAAGGAAACCAGATGAAGGTATTAGAACGATGGAAACATTGTCAGAAAGATAAAGTTTTTCGCGAGTCCTTTCGAGAACGGTACAAACTAGCTAATCTATATCGACAAATTTTTCCTCTTGATTCTGAACTTGAGTCATTTATGCAGATGATCGGTATTTAGCTTAATCTATTTAAGTTTAAGCTAAATCACTTGCCTTACTACAAACAAGGAAATCTTAAGCATGAGAGGTAAAGGCCTTATTTTGTGGCTCACAGGTCTTAGTGGTGCGGGTAAAACTACGATTGCTAGAGGAGTAGAATGCATACTTAAGGAACGTGATTGTTTAGTTGAAGTTTTAGATGGTGATGAGATAAGACTCTATCTTTCACAAGAATTAGGATTTACTAAAGAAGATAGAGAAATTAATATTCGCCGCATTGGTTATGTAGCAAATCTACTGAGTCGAAATGGCATTGTGGTAATTGTGGCTGCAATCAGCCCTTATCGAGCTATCCGTAATGAAATTCGGATAATGAGCGAGAACTTTATAGAAATTTATGTTGATACACCGCTTAAAGTTTGTGAGGCGCGAGATGTAAAGGGTTTATACGCTAAGGCTCGCTCTGGTCAAATAAAAAACTTTACAGCTATAGAAGATCTCTACGAAGCTCCCATTAATCCAGAAATCATTTGCAGGACTACAAAAGAAAGTATCGAGGAATGTATTGATAAGGTGATTGCTGAATTGGAACGACGAGACTACATTCTAAAATATACATACAAAACCAGTTAATATCATGCTAAAAAATAGTAACCAAATAATAAAAATAGATAAGTTGGCATCAAATTTAGAGGATGAAAAAATTATTGAAGCTTCCAAAAATTATATTGATAAACTCACACTAAAAATTAGTACAGTTGAAGAGATTAACGAGCTAGAACTGCAAAAAATATTTGCCATATTCAATAAGTATAAATTTGTAATACTAGAAACGGAACCATTACCAAATCCTCAAGATAATTTATTAGGTTTAAATAATTTTTTTGGTTCAATAATAAGACATAAACGTTCTGACGAAAATGGTATTGTCTCGGTTGAAAATTTAGGAAGCTTCCCTAGTGATAAAGCTCAACTGTTGTCTGCAACTAATCAAATGTTTTCAATGCATACAGATGGCACATATGAGATTGAACCTCCTAAAGTTGTTGCTATGCAATGCGTAATACCTTCTAATCATGGAGGCTTCTCTCAAATTGTTTATGCTGAATCTATCTATGATTATTTAATGGAAAATCATCCCCAAGAATTACAGAGTTTGTTTAGTAATCAATTAACCATTACAAGAGGAAGTCAAAAAGCCACAAGAGCAATTTTTGTTGAAATAGAAGGCAGAATATCGATGAGTTTCAGAGATGATCCAGTAGTTTCAATTATAATTCCACCTCCCATAGAAAAAGTTTTCAATGTTATCAAAAACTATATTAATACTTCAAGTAATCAATTGAGATTTAAACTGAAAACCAATCAAATTTTGGTAATTGATAATACTAGTGTCCTGCATGGAAGAACATCTTTTCCAGATAATGAAGTTCGCAAGCTAAATAGATTATGCTTTGATGGAATTTCAGAATATTCTCACCATCTAAAATTTGGATTTATCCCTAAATCTAAATTCTCAAATTCCTAGAAAGTATATTCAAAAACATTACATTGCAAGATGAGCCAAATTAGAGGTATTAGGTTTTTGAAGTGATCGTGCGTGCTATAAATTTTCAGAATACACAAGCTGAACATTAATATCCTTATTCAAGGAGTAAAATATGCAACCTCAAATTAATTTAAATACAAAACTTCAGAATCAGTCTGTAGACAATAGTATAGAACCTCAACTCTTTCGGCTCAAAACCCAGCTTTTGAGCAAAGGGAGAAGTGACTATACGCTGGCTAGTACTGATCTGATGAGTATCAGGATCAAATGTTATGCCAAAGGCGGAGAAAATGTTCTTCATGCTCACCCTGCTGAAGATCATGCCTTTGTTATACTAGCTGGAGTAGCAAAATTTTCAGGCAAGGAAGGTGAAGTTGCCATGCTTACCAGAAATCAGGGTATTTTGCTTCCCAAAGGCTGTTACTACAAGTTTGAAAGCTATGGAGACGAACCTTTGGTCATGTTACGAGTAGGAGCGCAACAAGAAAAGCTTGAGATTAACCGTATTGGCCTTAATGGAAAATCCTTACCTGGGAAATCTAAGGAAAACAAACACGAAGATGGTGTTCCGATTGAGGGCCTTTATTACGAGTAATTAACATTAAAAACAGAAAATCTTTAAAACATTAAAGGTAGTCCGGACTGTCCCTACGAAGATTTTATCATTGTTATCCTTATTGTATGGATTGGTAATAATAAAGAAGCAAGAAGTAATGACAGTATTATCTGTGAATTGCAACAGATAAAAATCTTCTTTGCTATGTGTAAAATTGGTGTGTCGCTAAACTGTGATAAATAACATACAAATAAGGAACTAATTATTGCATTGTAACTTTATTAATAAAAGTTCTAGCTATTTGTATGAATCTCTATTGGCAATGGAAATCTCAGCGTAAGGGAACTAACCCTGCCTTTTCAATAATTTGCTGACCTTCTTTGGAAAGTATCATATTGACGTAGGCTTCTCCAGCTAGTTGATCAATTGTACCATCCAGGCGATAGACAATAAACCGACGTCGCGCAAGGGGGTAAGAAGAATCTCTGATTGCAGCAGTATTCATCCGCTTGCCATTATCTATGAAGGGTTGCACATATTCTTGGGAGTTAGCTTTAGCAATAGCAAGGGGACGGATAGTTTGTTGACCCATAATTAATGCATTTCCTCCAAAGGAAATAGCCCCAGGGGTAGAAGCCACCTTACGAATACCTTCAGTATAATCACGAACTATTTGTATGCTGGGACTGAGTTCGTCAATTTCTTTGCCAAGAAGCTCACTCAATACATTGGAAGCCTTAGGACTTCTAGTAAAAGGTATGATTGGCAGATTCGGTCCTCCCACTTGCTTCCAGTTGGTTAGTTTACCCTGATATATTTCTTGAAGTTGATCGACAGAAAGACCAGGAATGGAGATATCTCGATGTGTGAAGACGACAAGTGCATCTAAAGCTACTGGCACTTGCTTTAACTGAAAACCTCGTTCTTTAGCCTTATTATATTGAGCTTCATCAAGAGATGCTGCGTATAGAGTCAAACTCAGTTGACCATCAATTACCATAGCTACACCTTTTTTCCCACCAGGTTTTCCCTCTTTTGGTTCGGTGTAGCGGAGGCGAAAATTGGGGTGAGCCGCAGTCATGGCTTCGTGTAAACCTTGAGCAGTCAACGCTGCAAAACTGGAACCACCACCATAGTTAAATGTACCTTCTGGCACTTTTGGTACATCTTTCATCGAATTGTAGAGTTTGACATCAGGGGGGATACTCTGGTTGCTGTCACCAGAATTATAAACTCCGGCACCATTGGAATTGTTGACACTGCTAGAACTTGAGAATAAAAAGTAGATTGATCCACTCACAAGCACAAACAACAAACCGCAACCAAGCCAAATCATCCAAGGTGTAAACAGCCAATCTCCCAAAGATTTAGGCTTTAGTTTGGTATCTGTATTGAGATTTTTTACCGGAACATCCAGTTTCTGACCGCATTTTAGACATTGTGTAGCCGTAATCGGATTTGTATCATAGCCACAATGCTTGCATACTATAAATTCATTATTCATTATTTTCTCCCAAGGTAGATGTTTGTACTTTCGGTATTGCACCCAGGAGACTACTTTTGTATTTTACAAAGTCTCAAATTAGACACTTAAGTAGATTTATCAGAGCATTAACTTTTTAGCAACACAGCTTTTGCAGTACAAGTGTAAAAATTTATAAAGCGATCGCACCCTAGTTTTCGTCAAATTTTTCAGCTTAAAACCTGAAGGTAGTGCGGATTGTCCCAACAAAGATACTGTCGTTGTTGTCGTTGTGTTCTGGATTGGTAATCACAAACACACCAGGAGTAATAGAAATATTATCTGTGACTTGGAAGCGATAAAAACCTTCTATATGTAAAGAAGTATCTTGATCTTCTACCTGGCTACTTTCTATCACTTTTGGTGGCATACCAAAGACAATCCCCGCTAAATTACCTTTTCCTCCTAAGTCTGGAAAAGCCAAAGTGACAGCATAGTTCAAGATATCTGCATGATCATCACTAACTTCCGACTGTGCAAAGGAGTAGGCTAACCAACCAGAAAGGGTAAATTTAGGACTGATGCGCCAGCTAGTTTCTAAACCGAGGGAATCTGCTGAGGTAGAAACATTCCCAAAAGGTCTGACGGCGTTGGTACTACCCGTACTACCTGTAAGGTTGACACCACTATTGCTACCTCCTGCATTATAGGAGTGAACATAAGTCAAGCCTAAATTTAAATCTTTGATTGGTTCAAAGATAAATTGTGCCACAGCGCCATAATTACCGTTGAACAGTCCGTTTTCACCACTAGGATCTTCAGGATCGCGAACCATATAGGCTAAATCGAGACTGGCGCGATCGCTAAACTGATAATTGACAACTAACCCAGTACTACCAGCACTTCGGTAGATCGGATTAAACCGCCCAAAACGCGAAATACTACCAGTACCAGAACTTTCAAATGGACTTAGTGTTTCTACCAGAGCATTCAATTCTGTATTCGCAGCAGAAACTACAACTCTCACTTTATCGCTCAAGGGAAAGTAATAGTAGAGATCATCTAACTCAACATTGTTGTCATCATCACCGTCAAATCCTAAACGAGTCATCCTCGTACCTGTGACGTTACCCTGAAACTCAGTAATATTTCTGCCTTGCAAACGGATTCGCAGACGATCTTTACCCATAAAACTGGTATCAAAATTTAGACGTACGCGATCCGCGAGGATGATATTATCTTGTAAATCTGGGTTGTTATTGGAATTATTGTCTCTATCAGCTGCACTATCACCAAAAACACCAGCTACAACAAATATCGCTTCTGCATTAAGTTTTGTAGTAGTAGAAAACTGATTTGCTTCTATTTCAGTTGTGCGCGCTTCTAACGCATCGACACGACCGCGCAGTGTCGCTAATTCTGCTGAGAACTCCTCTTGTAGTCTTTGGAGTGTGGCTAAATCCTCTTTCCTCACCAAATCACTTGTAGCAGTAGCAATGATTTCATTTACCCGATCTAAACAAGCATTCAAACCAGCCGCAAATTCATATCGCGTCATGGGTCGATTACCCCGGTAAGTACCATTAGGGTAGCCAGCAATACAACCAGATCGTTCTACAAGGGATTGTAGTGCTTGAAACGCCCAATCTGTGGGCTGTACATCAGATAACTGAGAAACAGAACTGATCTGTGCTTGATCGCGTTGAGACAGTTCAGATACTACTGAAAATTCTGGCTGAACTTGTTCATTTGTAGATACTTCAGCTACAACTGTTGAGGGTAAAACAACAAAGCTTGCTACTATCACCGCAGGGCTAAGTAACAAAGAATTTGACCATACTCTAGATATCACTTCTTCACACCTAAGTAATCTATATTATTTTATTTTTCAAGAGAGAATTGACCTAGCTTGAAAACAGGGATCTCCAATCCCCAATCCCTAATCTCACTTTCAGATCAGATGTTTAGACTGGCGGTATTGCACCCAGGGAATTACTGCTGTATTGTAAAAAACTAACGGTAGACATTTAAGTACATTTATCAGAGCATAACCCTTTTGGCAACACAACTGTAAAAATTGCGTAGAGAGCGATCGCCATAACGAAAGTCTATTACTTTAAGCAAGAAATTGGTTATTGAGAAGTATTAAGACAGATAAATTTTATAGTGATATTTTTTGAGTTTGCCAGTTGAACCAATTCGCTTTTGGTTGTAAGGCAAATTTTTTTGTCTAATCTATAAAGATTTACCTCAAAATAGTTAAGAGTGAATGAATAAGTTAAATCAGGGTGCCACTTTTTCACTTTTTATAAAAATCATATTTTCGTAGGTTTAGAGCAGAAAAATGATGAAAAAACAAGTGCAACGCCCTTTGAAAGTCAACCAAATTGTACCTGTAGGTTTTGGTGTGGTTCTGATATTGACAGGTATTGTGACGACATTTTCTGAGATTTCTAAGGCGAAGTTAAGACAAATGCATGATCAGGAGGAGCGTACATATGAAATCAAGCTGCTATTAAAGGAGTTGGAGAAAGATATAGTAGGTGCTGAGACGGGACAACGTGGATTTCTGCTCACTGATAAGGAAAACTATCTACAAAATTATGCGACTGCACAAAACGATTTCAAAGAACATATTGAGGAATTAAAACAGCTAGTGAATGGGAATTCATCCCAAAGCCAAAAAACTAATCGATTTATACAATTAGCTCAAACTAAATTTGCGGAATTAGAAGAAACTATTACTTTCAAAAAAAATAGACAAGAACAAAAAATTTCTGATGTATTAGCTTCCGATAAGAGTGAGCAACTTACCAGTGACATCAGATCTACACTTACTGCAATGCAGCAACAAGAAAAGAGAGTTTTTGAGCAAATAGAAAAATCATCAGAGCAGTTTCAGCTATTATCAAGTGTAATGAATTGGGGTGGATGGCTTGTTAGTGCTGGGGCTGGAATTTATATTTCGTTTTACGTCATTCGCCGCATCATGCAACCAATCAACGAAGTCGCCTATGCAGTCGCGACTTCATCTGGAAACATTGCTACCAGCGTGTTTGAACAGGAACGTATCATTTTGCAACAATCTGCATCCGTGAATCAAACTACTACTACCATCGATGAAGTCGGTACTTCTGCACTCCAGTCAGCCGAACAAGCCGAAACTTCTGCAAACAGAGCCAAGCAAGCATTAACTCTCGCGAAAGAAGGAAGTACAACGGTTGGGCTAACAATTGAAGGTATTTCACAGTTAAGAGATCAGGTAATGGCGATCGCTTATCAAACTACACACTTGAGCGAACAGACTACTCAAATCTCTACAATTTCTGATTTAGTGGCTGAATTGGCAAATCAAACCAATATGTTGGCTTTGAATGCTGAAGTCGAAGCAGCTCGTGCGGGTGATCAAGGTAAAGGTTTTGCGATAGTAGCTAGTGAAATTCGTAAACTGGCTGATCAAAGTCGGAAGTCAGCAGATCAAATTAATTCCCTTGTGAATCAAGTGCAAGTCGCTATCAACTCTGCTGTGATGGTAACTGATCAAGGCACTAAAAAAGCGACAGAAGGTATCAAATTGACTCAAGAAACGGGTGAGGTATTTGCAAATATTACTGACGCCGTCAACAAGGTATTTATCAACAACCAGCAAATTTTTCTTACTGCTAAACAACAGGCTGTTGCTGTACAGCAAGTCGTATCAGCTGTAAATGATATCAACTCAGGAGCAAAAGAAACAGCAATTGGCATCACAATGGTTAAAAATGCCACTATCGACCTCAACAAAATCGTTCAGAACCTGAAGAATTTGGTGTAAAAATACGGCTGCTCAAGAACTCTTAACAGGGAATAGGGAGCAGGGAGAAGAACCAA